>ERZ857882.874-NODE-874-length-37405-cov-4.111700_pt1 | contig 37405 bp, 32 predicted proteins | sample MGYA00519697_ERZ857882 | MGnify/ENA primary metagenome ERZ857882 (study PRJEB31778, sample SAMEA3449373) | human gut metagenome | biome: human gut; feature: human-associated habitat; material: faeces | place: United Kingdom | collected 2010/2012 ...
CCGGTTTCTCTTCCGGCAGTACCTTATTTTTTCCAGAAGCCCCGTCCAGCCCAGCCGCAGGCCGATTTCCATGTCGGGGCACAAATGGTTCATACCGCCGAAGCCCGCCTGGGTGATCCTGTATTTACGGATGGTGTCCGCAAGATAGGCCGGCCGGTCCTCTTCCGCAAGCCTGAGAGGCAGGAACCGGTCCAGCGTCCCCACCCAGCAGCAGGCAAGAGCGCTGCTTCTGTTCACATATCGGGGCATTTCCTGCAGGAATCTGCGGAAATTCTTTCCTATTACCGTGCAGCCGTGAACCAGCCCGTCCCCGCACAGATCCGGTTCAAAGGAAAAATCCGGGAAATCGATGAATCCGTGGTCATCGATGTCAATCGGGCCGTGCCGTGCAATTTTCCTGTCGTTTATCTCCACCTTATCCTGATGCAGTTCCCTGATTAGGGTCAGGTATAAAGGGGACATTTTTACTTTTTCCGTATTCACCATTTATCTCCTCAATAAAAATGATATTTCTTTTTCAATCGTTCCACCGTTGTTTTATCCGGTACCGTGCCGGTATAAAACGTTTCCTCCAGTGCCTGGTACTTGGAATTCCCCATGCTGTGGTAAGGCAGCAGTTCAGCCCTTATCTGCGGATATGCGGACAGAAATGAGGCAATCCCTTCCAGCTGAGTCCCGTTTAATTCGGGCACATAGGGAATCCTCACCGTAACCGCCGCACCGCAGTCCGCCAGTCTCCGGAAATTCTCAAGAATCCTTTCATTGGTGACGCCGGTACAGCTTTGATGCACGATCGGGTCAAATGCCTTGATATCATATAAAAACAAATCGGTCAGGGGAAGCACTTCTTCGAAGGAATCCCAGGGCACATTTCCCGCGGTATCCACCGCCGTATGGATCCCTTCCTTCCTGCAGATTTTCAGCAGCTCCAGAAGCGGTTCTGTCTGCAGCATGCATTCCCCTCCGGAGAAGGTCACCCCTCCTCCCGAATGGTCGAAGTATCCTTTATTCCGCCGGATTTCATCCATAACCGTTTCCGTATCCGTCTCTTCCCCCACGCATACAAGCGCGTCGGCATAGCATTCCTCACAGCAGCGGAAACAATGGATACACTTATTCCTGTCTATCCTGTGCCCGCCCTCCGTAAAGCTGTGCGCTCCTGCGGGGCACTGTTTTACGCATGCCCCGCAGCCGATGCACCGATCCGGATACAGCAGGATTTCCTTTTCCTTATGAATGGATTCCGGGTTATGGCACCACCGGCAGTGAAGATTGCAGCCTTTAAAAAATACCACGGTTCTCACACCCGGCCCGTCATGCACGGAAAAATGCTGTATATTGAAAATATTAACTGTCTGCATCCTCTGCTCCTATCCTCAGTTCTCCCACCTGCCGGTCACCGTCACTTCTTCCGAATGGCTGTCATAGCACAGCAGCAAGGTCCGGGAGGCATCATCCCAATTAACCTCCATTGGCACATGCTGTCCCTGCTCATCCACCGCTAACGCAGCAGCCGCCTTCTGAGGGAGACGTACTCTGGTATATGCCCTGATTTTATCCGCAGTCTTCAGCTTTAACTGAAAGCCGCCGTCATCTGTCTGCGCATCCAGCACTCTGGCGGAGGTGCCGATCACACGGAACGTCTCTTCCCGGATCGTATCGAAATCAAACAGCAGCGCCGTTTCATCCGGGCCGATTTCCTTGTGTGTGATAACCGGGTAATCATTCTCACCCAGATCCGCAAACAGACCTTCCCATACCTTCTTTTCATCCGTAACGCTCTCATCCATAACCGCGGAAATAATATATGGCCCTCTGTGCAGAGTCAGATCATTGCGGAATTCCCTTGACAGCCCCAGGCTCTCCAGCGCGTCCTTCACCTTATACCGGTATTCCTGCGCCAGCTCTCTGCTGAGACAGATTTTGGCAGGAACCATATTCCAAACCACGATTTTTCCATTTCCGGCAGGATAGACACCGTCCTCCGGCTTCTCCTCCATGCCGGCCAGGCGGAACAGATGCCGGGCGGGATTCTCATAGCCGGACTTTCTCCACCAGGAATCGATTCTGTGGAAAGGGTCGCTTCCGTCGCCGATATACAAAAGAGTTCCTCCGTTCATCACCCAGGAAAGCACGGCAGTATTAATGTCCGGAGCCTCCGGTTTTATATACTCGTAGCTGAGGATCAAAACCTTCAGAGTATCCAGATATCCCGCAAACCGCCGTACATTGTCAAGCTGCACCGGCCTCACCGGAAGGCCGTATTTCAGCAGCGGCAGCGACATGCCGTAAAACTGGGGGAATGCATCGCTCTGGATAAAATCGAGCAGCAGCGATTCATCCTCCCGGATTTCCTTCATCAGTGCCTCCGCCGCTTCTTCATCCACCGGATTTCCCGTATTTTTGTGCTTTGCCATGGCAAACCGATCTCCCAGCTTTCTGCCGTTTACAATGCCGTCCGGGAAGGTCCTCTGGAACAGGCCGCTGTCCGACATACATATCCCCACAGAATCTCCCGCGCCTTCGAAACAGAATTCTTTCTGTTCCATATCGCCGAACAGCTGGAACATGCCGGAAAGCAGGGTGGAATAGCTTCCGGGAATCGGCCTGGACTGGTCCGTCTCGTAGCTGGTCTCATCCTTCTTCGCAATATTGGGCTGGAACCTGGGATACCTGCCGTCGAATACCCTGTGCGGCCAGGGGCAGATCTCATAATGCCAGATATGCGGATGCAGCAGGGACGCCGCCGCAGTCTTCCTGTAATTGTACTCATAATTTTCCCATGTATAGGACGGCAGATCCTCAATGGGATCATTCAGGAACCACATCCTGCGCCCGGTTCCCTTCACCAGCTCCTGCATGACTCCATATTCCAGATAGGCGGTTTCAAAGGTACGCTCCTTGTATACCCCCTCGTATACGTTGGCCTCCCTGCTCGTGCCCGTCCAAATCTGTGCGATGTAGCCGTCCACCGTGGGAATGTTGATGAGTGCAGCCTCCGGGCTCATGATTTTCCACTGGGTATAATTCAGCAGGCTGTGTGTAGGCACATAAAACCGAAGATCCCTGTTATAGACCACCTTCGCGTATTCCTTCAGCGCCGCGCTCACACGGTCTATCGCCCTGCTGTAAAGATAAGCCTTCAGCCTGGCTGATTTGTACTGCACATCCAAATCCTCATGCTGGGGTCTCCAGGGCTCCTTATAATAGATTTCATATTCTCTTTTGAAAGCCTCCGAATAACCGCTTCTGTCCCAGAATTCCGGCTCTTCCACATGGATTGCCTCCACCCCCATGTCCACGGCAATTTTCATGCGCTCCGTCAGATATTCCGAAAAAGAAACCGTAGGCACCATGTAAGGCACGGTGGGATTATGAATCACATCTTTGCCGCTTCTTTCCACCTGCCCCTCGTCCCAGTGCTTTCTTCCGTCCCATTTACCGTCCAGATAATCCTGGTACTCCCCCCATGCAATACCGGTCATCAGATGGATCACATATCCTTTTTCCCGATACTGCCTGATCCGGTCCGGCATAGTATCGTCAATTCCGTAAACCATGACAAAGTCACACTGTAAATCCACGGACGGCCGGAAATCCCCGCTTGCCTGATAGCCTGTCAATTCCTCTTTTTTATTTCTGATATATGCCATTTTTTTCCCTTCCTTTTCCCCCGCTGAAAAAAAGAGATGTCCCTTAATATATTCCCATTAAGTTCCATCTCTTTTTTCAAAGTATTATCTATCTGTTTCTAGTATGCGATATCATCCCTGGTCTTGGACTGTTCCGTCAGATAATCAAGGAATGCCTGCATCTTGCCTCCGTCGCTGGTAAGCAGATAGTTCTGATAATCCTCCAGAATCTTTCTCGCCTCCTCTTCCGTATCGGCAAAGAAAGCGCGTTCCTTGTATTCTTTTTCTGTCGTGTCGTCAAACGCCCATTCCGCAAATTCCTGATAACCGTCAAAGCCCGGTGCAAATGCTTCTATGGAGTAGCCCGGTATTTTTTCCACAGGCCTCAGCGTTTTGTACTCTCTTACAAATTCATTTTCGGCGTCTGCCATAAACGGGCCGGATTCACCGAACCATGCCATATTTTTCTTTGCCACATAAGTTCTGGCCGCCATGTAGTTGATACCTCTCTGGCGAAGCTCTTCATTGACGCCTTCGGTATCCACTTTGTACTTTTCCGTCAATTCCGCATTCATTCTTGGCTGTCCGTCTTCATTCATTTCATAGGTATCCCCTTCGAAGCCGTAGCAAATCAGTTTTGTGCCTTCCTTGCTGTTGACGTAGTCAAGCCATGTAAGCGCCGCGTCAATATTGGAGCAGGTATTCGGGAAAAAGATAACCGGGGAACCGTTTCTTCCGTCAGGCTCAATCTGCTTCAGCGCAGAACCATCATTATAGTTCAGGGGGCCGACCCATGTATATCTCATTTCCGGATTGGAATCGTACAGTCCGGTCAGCTTGGTCGCATCTACGGTCACGCCATACTGTGCACAGGTAAAAAGTGCGGTTCCGTTTCCGACCTTTTCTCTTGCCCTGTCATCAGAGGTCTTGAAACATTCCTTATCAAGGATTCCTTCTTTGACGAGCTTCCAGATGAACAGATATTTATCCACATAGTTTTTGGTCAGCCTGTCATAGGTAACATTTCCGTTCTCATCCAGTTCAAATTTTGTCAGCTTCTTGGCATTGAAGCTTTGTGCATAATCATCATAGGACCAGCCGTCGTGATAGGTGGTCGCCACGATACAGTCATTCCCGTTCACATCCTTGAAGCCGTAGTCTCTTGCCTTTACCATAAAATCATAAAGCTCTTCGGATGTCTTGATGGAAGTGGGATCAATGCCCAGCGCTTCGGGAACATCACCGCGGACAAATACGCCGTATCCCCACTGTGCGATATCCGCGTCATCTCCTGCCACCTCCGTGGGGAGGACATATCTCGCGCCGTTGTTTTCCGGGGTATCAATGTCTGTCTCCAGATATTTCTGCCCGATTACGCCAATGTCATAGGCATCGGCAATATTCGGATAATTCGGAACCAGATCCTTGATATCAATCAGACGGCCTTCCACACCTGCTTTTTTGATGATCGCCGTCTCACCGGCCGTTCCGCCCCAGTAAGGTGCATTCACCATGTCCGGCATATCTCCTGAAGCAAACATCATATTCAGTTTTTCGGCTTCACTCATCATGATGCCTTCGAATTCCACGGTTACGCCGATCTTTTCTCTGATGGCAGCCGCTACGTCGTTGTTGTACTGATCCTGCGCCGTTTTAAAGCCGCCGTTCCAGCAGATAAGCATGTTGAGAGTGACATCGTCAAATTTTTTGTACTTATTGCCGTCCTCATCAACATAATACTCGCCGTCATCCGGAGCCTCTTCACCGGCTGCGGATGTGCTGCCTCCGGATGTACCGCCGCCCGCCGTGTCTGCCGTCTCCGCATTTCCCGCTGTTGCCGCGCTGTCGGAACCGCCGCATCCTGCCAGCATTCCAACTGTCATCGCCGCTGTGAGCAATAACGCCAAAGCTTTTTTCTTTTTCATACACCCATTTCCTCCTTAAGATAATTTATGTGAAGCATATATTCAGGGTAAAAACCGCGCCTGGTACCATTGCGGACGCTGCTTAACCTTTAACAGAACCAACCATGACCCCTTTTACATAGTACTTCTGTAAAAACGGGTAGATAATGACAATCGGCATCGTCAGTATCATAACAAATGCCATCTGCAGGGACTGGGAAGTATAACTGGTCATGGAACCAAGCGCCGTTTCCTGTCCTACTTTTACCTGGGAGCTTGCGGTCGCCTCGCTCAGAATCTTCTGCAGCACGGTTGCCGCCGGATACAGCGCGGCCTTGCTCTGATAATAAGCACCCGTAAACCAGTCATTCCATTTGCCCACGCCGATAAACAGAGCCAGTGTCGCCAGAATCGGTTTGGACAGCGGGATATAAATCCGCATGAGAATTGTCGTTTCCTTCGCCCCGTCCAGCTGGGCCGATTCCCTCAGCTCATAGGGTATGTTCGCAAAATTGGTGCGCAGCAGCACAAAGTTATAAAAACTGTATATGGACGGAATGACATATAACCAGAAGCTGCTGGTAAGCCCCAGTGACCGCAGCACCATATAAAACGGAATCATCCCGCCGCTGAATATGGTTGTAAAATACCAGAAAAAGTTAAGGAAAGTCCTTCCCGGCAGCGTACGGATACTCAGCGCATAAGCAATCAGCGCCGTAAACAGCAGTCCCACCACCACGCTCAGCAGCGTTGCGCTGACCGATATGGACAGAGACTGATAAATCCTTTCATCCTTAAAAGCCATGATATAATTTTCCAGAGTGAACTGTCTTGGATAAAGCCAGACCCCGCCTTTCAGGAAATCCCGCCCGGTATTGAAGGACGCCACCAGCACATACCAGAACGGATAAAACGTTGCCAGTCCGAGCAGACACAAAATCGTATAATTAAAAACCTTGAATATTTTTTGCCCCTTTGTTTCCTTCATCCTTCCCTCTCCTTTACCACAGACCCACTTCTGCATATTTCTTTGTCAAATGATTCGTCGTCGTAACCAACAGCAATGAAAATACTGATTTGAACACGCCGATTGCCGTGGCATATTCGAATTTGCCGTACTTAATACCGGTCTGGATTACATAGGTGTCAAGGATTTGGGAAATCTGTGTATTGGCCGGCTGCTGCAGCAGAAGAATCTGATCATAGCCCGCATTCAGAATACCGCCGATTGCCATGATAAACATAATCCCTATCGTGGTTGAGATACCGGGCAGCGTAATATACCACGTACATTTCAGCCTTCCTGCCCCGTCAATTCCCGCCGCCTCATAAAGCTCCTGATCCACGCCGGTGATTGCCGCCAGGTAAATGATGGACCCCCAGCCGATTCCCTTCCACAAATCGGAGAAAATGACCAGCGGATAGAAGGCACTTTTCTCGCCCATGATAAACACGGTTTCCAGTCCCATCATCTGCCTTATCTGATTGACAATTCCTCCGTACGGTGTAAAAAGCACCGTCATCAGCTGCACTACCACTACCCAGGAGACGAAATTCGGAAGGTAGCTCAATGTCTGTACCACCCGCTTAAACCGTTTCGCCCGCACCTCATTCAGCAGAAGTGCCAGGATAATCGGAGCCGGGAAGCAGATCAGAATTTTCAGGCCGCTTATCACAAGCGTATTGCGTATTGTTGTCCAGAACTCCGGCGAAGTGATAAACTTCTGAAAATGCTTCAGGCCGGCCCATTCACTGCCGAAAATCCCAAGGTCAAAACGATAATTTTTAAATGCAAGCACAATTCCTGCCATCGGTGCGTAGCAGAATACAAGCAGCCAGATCACACACGGCAAAGCGAACAGATACAATACCCTGTGGCGTTTTACCTGCTGCCACAGTTCTTTTCTTTTATGAGCCTTCCCCGCTTTGCTTAACGTACCTTTACCCTCATTTACTCCCATACGTCCACACCTTTCCCCTTTCTTTCCGGCTCCAATATGCATGCATAACAAACCAACGTAATTTTGTCAGTCCGCCCTTTAATATATACTATATATCGTTTAATTTGTAATTATTAGTCTAACATCTTTCATATTTTTTACAACTAATTTTTCTCGTAAATAGTGAATTTTGTGAATATTGCACATTTTCATTTTTCTTCATTATCGCAAATACAACATAGCAAATAATTCAAATATTTGTATTGACATTAGCATAACAAAACGATATACTTCAGGTATCATTTTACCGGCAGAATTTATAAGCCAGACAGGAGATTACACCATGCCGACTTTTCCGGACCAGCCCTTATATCAAAAAATCAAAGAGGATATTCTTCGCCAAATCAAAGACGGACAGCTGCTGCCCGGCGATAAAATACCCACGGAATACCAGCTCATGGAGAAATACGGTGTCAGCCGCATCACCGTATCCAAGGCCCTGAGTGAATTAAAGAGCGAGGGGATTATCACCCGTTTTCCCCATAAGGGAACCTTTGTGACCAAATCCGTTCTTCTTCCCCCTTTGGTCAGGGACGCGCCGATACCCTCTTCCCATACGGCCATGCCCGCGTCCATGACGGAAATCGCCTGCATTCTTCCGTCTATCACAGATTCCTTTTCTCTGTCCATGGTCAACGGCGTCCAGTCCGTTTTTCCGGAGGACACTTATATATGCCATATTTTCCAGAGCCACAATCCCACTGTGGAAAATTATCTGCTTCAAAGATGCCTGGAACTGAATATTTCCGGAATTGTCCTGTTTCCCCAGGATCAGCCCTTCTTCAGCAACCAGCTGCTGGCCATGCAGCTGCAGAATTATCCTCTGGTGCTGCTGGACCGCTATCTTCCACGCCTGAATACCAATTATGTGATTGCGGACAACAAAGCTGCAGGGGAGCTCTGTCTCCGTCATCTGCACAAGCTGGGCCATCAGCGGATCGCCTTTGTTACCTCCACAGACCGGAACACATTCTCCGTGAAATACCGGATTGAAGGGATCCAGGAAACGGCCCTCTCCCTGAACCTGCCGGATTATGCCGTCCAGCTGGTGGAATTTCTGGATAAGCACAAAAAATTCAGTTATTACCAGGATCTGTTTCTGAACCTGATTACCCAAAACCGTGTTACGGCATTTATTACGGCGGAATCCTCCACCTGCACTTACCTTTACGACCTGCTGACCTCTCTGGATGTCAAGGTTCCCGGAGATGTTTCACTGATGTCCTTCGACAAGCCGGTATGCAGCAGCAGAAATCCGGACTTTTTCACCCATATCAGCCAGTCTGAATACCTGATGGGACGGGAGGCCGGGACACTGCTTAAAAACAGAATTGAGCTGTATGATATCAACACATATCACCGTGTGATCACACCCACGCTGCATGTACATGAATCCACAGGAAGTGTGTGTCTGTAAATATCCGGCTTTTTCCGGCTGAAAAATGGGCAATAAAAAAAGACCTCTGATGAGATCTTTTCGGTTCTTACTCAATTACACGCCGGCCTCTCACAGTCCTCCTGTCCGCATTCGCAGGGTCTTACCGTGATCGCAGCCACTTTTCTTTTTCCCAGGTAGCCGCGTTCCCTGAGCCCGGTCTGTACCACCTGGTTCCATTCTCTGGCTGACAAATGATAGGTCGTATTGTCATCCAGTACCACCGTACAGACATCCTCCATGCTGCAGTCCTCAGAACAGGCTACCCTGAGCATATTTTTCCTGCTGATCGCCCCGATTTCCTCCAGGACGCTTACCATCCTGTATACTGTTGCGGAACCGATATTGCTGTTTATCCGGGAAGCCTTATAAAAGATTTCCTCCCTTTTTGCAGAAGAAGAGCCTGCATTTTCATGCAGGCTCTTCTTCAGGTCAAGCACGAATTTTTTTTGCACCTGCCATCCTTATTTTCACGTTCAATGTCTTGCTTTCTTTATAAGGCCTTACCAGCAGATAAACGAAGCCGATTACAAGAAGGACTGCCGCTGCGGTTCCGATTCCGAAGGTACCGGCTGTGAATAGTGTTCCCAGCTGGTAAACACACAGGGATACCACATAAGCAAGCCCGGTCTGATAGCCGATTGCAAACCAGAACCATTTTGCATTGTTCATTTCTCTCTTGATAGCTCCCATGGCAGCAAAACAGGGGGCGCAGAGAAGGTTGAATACAAGGAAGGAATAAGCTGCCGCAGTCGTCATGCTTCCTGCAAGGCTTCCCCAGATTTCCGAACCGTCTTCCGCAACTTCCGCGAAGCCGTACAGGATACCGAAGGTACCTACCACATTTTCCTTCGCTACCAGGCCTGTGATGGCCGCCACTGTGGATTTCCAGTCGCCCCAGCCAAGGGGGATAAAGATCCATGCAACCGCATTTCCGACAGCTGCCAGAATACTGTGATCAAGTTCCATATCCTCCAGCATTTTGAACTGTCCGTCCACCCATCCGAAATAAGTGGTAAACCAGATTACAATGGTGGAAAGGAGAATGATGGTGCCGGCTTTTTTAATAAAGGACCAGCCGCGCTCCCACATGCTGCGCAGGACATTGCCGACAGTGGGAAGATGGTATGCGGGAAGCTCCATGACGAAAGGCGCGGGATCTCCTGCAAACATCCTGGTTTTCTTTAAAATAATACCGGAACAGATAATCGCAGCAATACCCACAAAGTAAGCGCTGGGTGCCACCCACCATGCGCCGCCGAAGAGAGCGCCTGCAATCAGGGCTATAATAGGAAGCTTCGCTCCGCAGGGAATAAAGGTCGTTGTCATAATGGTCATTTTACGGTCGCGGTCACTCTCAATCGTACGGGATGCCATGATGCCGGGCACGCCGCAGCCGCTTCCGATAAGCATGGGAATAAATGATTTTCCGGAAAGGCCGAACTTACGGAAGACACGATCCATGATGAATGCAACCCTTGCCATATAACCGCAGCCTTCCAGGAAAGCCAGAAAGATGAACAGTACCAGCATCTGAGGGACAAAACCAAGCACCGCTCCCACACCGGCCACAATACCATCCAGTATCAGCCCCTGCAGCCAGCCGGCACAGCCGACAGCATTCAATCCGGCTTCAATCAGTACGGGGATACCGGGGATATCCAGTCCGAACAGGCTCCAGCCTTCCCCAAACAGGCCGTCATTCGCCCAGTCTGTGGCCCAGGTTCCCACTGTAGTAACGGAAATGTAGTAAATAATAAACATGACTACGGCGAAAATAGGGAGCGCCAGCCAGCGGTTGGTAACAATCCGGTCAATCTTATCTGATGAAGTCATATTTTCTTTTCTGTTCCTGCTGAAGCACTCGCCGATAATGGAAGAAATATATACGTACCTTTCGTTTGTGATAATACTTTCCGTATCATCATCCATCTCTTTTTCTATCTGTGCTATTTCGGCGGATACATCAGGAACCTGTCTCATCTGTTCCCGGATCTTGTCATCCTTTTCCAGCAGCTTGACGGCAAAGAAACGTTTCTGTTCTTCGGGAATATCACTCCCCAGTTTATTTTCAATGGCATCCAGCACACCTTCCACCTCCGGTGCAAAGGAATGAACCGGAGGAGCCGCATTTTTTTTGCCGGCAAGGCCAATCGCCTTTTCCGCCGCCTTCTGGATACCCGTTCCCTTTAACGCGGAAATCTCAACAACCTCACAGCCCAGCTTTTTACTCAGCTTGTCAATATGTATTACATCACCGCTCTTTTCCACAACGTCCATCATATTGACAGCCATAACAACAGGAATGCCAAGTTCCATCAGCTGTGTGGAAAGATACAGGTTTCTTTCAATATTCGTACCATCCACGATATTGATAATCGCATCCGGCCTTTCGTTAATCAGATAATTTCTGGCGACTACTTCCTCCAAAGTATACGGGGAAAGGGAATAAATACCTGGCAGATCCATGATAATCACATCCTCGGAACCATTGCCTCCGAAGTTTTTTTTCAGCTTGCCTTCCTTCTTTTCCACCGTAACACCGGGCCAGTTTCCCACAAACTGGTTGGAACCGGTCAGCGCATTGAATAATGTAGTCTTTCCGCAGTTGGGATTCCCTGCTAATGCAATTTTAATTGACATCTTCTACCTCTTTCCGCCTCATAGCAGCTATGTATGTTACATGATTTTGAATTTGTTATGGCTATCTTTTATTAGTATAGGCTAACCCATGTTCAAAAAAATTTATTCCACGATAATCATTTCCGCGTCCGCTTTCCGCAAAGACAGCTCATATCCCCGTACAGTCACCTCGACCGGATCTCCCAGAGGCGCAACCTTCCTGACAAAAACATCGATACCTTTGGTGATACCTATGTCCATTATCCGTCTTTTCACCGCGCCTTCTCCGGTCAGCTTCGCCACTTTTACAGTTTCCCCGCAGGGAATTTCTTTCAATGTCCTCATCTTATCTCCCTTTCCGTCCCGCCGCATCCCGCGGCCCGAAATGAAATCCATGGCAGGTACAATCCGTGTTTTCAGGCCCCTACCATAATTTTGTTTGCCATATCTTTTCCAATGGCTACCCTGGAATCTTTAACATTCACAATCATGCTGCCGTTCATTTCAGATACAACCGTTACGACACCGCCGGCCACAAACCCCAGATTTTCCAGGAATCTTCTGGTTTCCTCTTTTCCGCCGACCTTGCGTATTACATTCGGTTCGCCCGCATTCACCATAGTCAATGGCATAATCTTCATCCTCTTTCCTTTTTGATTTTGAGAATTGTTTTCATTACCTGCCTCTTCTTGGTTAGTATATGCTAACTTCCATTAGTTGTCAATATTCTTATTGATAGTTTTTTCTCAACAGCGGGCTGATAAAAAGTCCTGCACAGGAACCTTGCAGCGCAGCAGCCCACGCAGAAAGACCGGGAGAGGAAACCAGGCGGCAGAAAGAACAGGGACAGGCCGCGCCGGACTTTTTTATCTGTATACGTTTCCCGGGGTATGGAAAATGCATTGCTATTTGCAGGGAAAAACTATATAATTACAAAAACAAATTCGCGGCACAGACAGGGAGAAAAGGCATGGATCGGCAAATGGGGGAAATATTAAGGAAACAGGAGCAACAGGAACAAAAGGCGTATCGATCTGCGGAAATGCTGGTCGATATGATGCAGTCTGATTTCGTAAACAGCACTGCGGTTCTTTCCATGCTGGATCAAAATGCTGCCCATCTGCCTGAACTTTTCCGCTTGACAGACGCTCCGGTATGGCCCTTTGACGGAAAAAGCATTCCGATCCGCCGCTCGGAACAATTTGCTGCGGCCAAGCACACGCTGTGCCAGATACCGTACTTCCACAGCCACGATGGCTGCGAACTGATCTATGTATTCCGCGGCTGCTGTAAACAGCGCTTTATTCCGGCCGATACCACTCTTGTTCTGCGGGAAAAACAGGCTTGCCTCGTGCATCCGGGCGCCATTCATGCAATAGAGCGGTGTCATGAGCAGGACATTATTCTGAAATTTATGATTCCATCCTCTTTTTTTGAAGAAACAGGCTCTCCCGCTGTCAGTATACCGGGAACACCTGTTACCGTATTTGACAGGTGTTCCCCAAAGGTTGACTTTTATATGCAGACTCTGCTCGTTGAGGCATGTACCCGGTGTGCGTTCTGGCAGCAGGCCGTACACAGTTATTTGATCTTACTTTTCATTGAGTTAACCAGAAGACAGGCGAAGCCCTCCGGCGAACTATCAGCGCGGCTTAACTCCTATCTTTCCAGCCATTTACGGGATGCCACATTAAGCGGCTTTGCCGCCTCCATCGGTTATAGCGCCGATCATGCCGGACGGCTTCTCCGAATGGAAACCGGGAAGAATTTTTCCCATGCGGCTGCGGTGGTAAAGATGCAGGCTGCAGCGGAATTACTGGCCCGGACCGATGACCCGATAGAGACTATAGCCTATACTCTGGGATATACCTCCCCATCCGGCCTGTATAAGCAGTTTGAACGCACATACGGCATGCCGCCAGGCAGTTACCGTAAGCTGTGGAACCATCAGGCAACATGACGGATCAGGATAGAAAGCTGCCCGCCCGGGATAAAGACATCGGGCGGGCGCTTTTTTATAATAGGAATAAAATTGACCGCCGGGAGGACGACTGATGAAAAGCAAGACAAAGAATCGATTGACGGAATCGGAAATACACGCATTAGTGAAGCTGCATTTTGGGTGTGAGCCGGAAGAAATCCGGGAACTGAAGGGAGGAATGTTCAATGCGATCTACCGTATGCGGTTATCCTCTTCCGGACGTGACGTAGTGCTGAAAGCAGGGGTTATCCCCGGCACTCCGCTGTTGAGTTACGAACAGGATATCATGCCGGTTGAAGTTGCATGTTACCGTCTGATTCAGGAGCAGACATCCGTACCTGTGCCGGAAGTACTGGCCTTTGATTTCAGCAAACGGCAGATTGCAGGCAAATATTTTTTTATGACGGCATTGGAGGGCGTTCCTCTTTCCGATGTCATAAAGAAACTGCGCCCGGACGAGATAGCTCATATCCGGGAACAGCAGGCAGAATATCTGGAACAGCTGCATCACATAGAGGGACCATATTTCGGATATTTTACAGAAGATTTATCCCGTCAGTATGCCACATGGGAAGAAGCCTTCCGGGCAATGTTCCGCCAGCTGTTACAGGATGCCCATACGCATAACATACGCCTGCCTTACAACAGGATCGAAGCCGCACTGCGCAAAAATGCCTCACTTTTGACAGAACCAAAAAAGCCCTGCCTTGTGGAATTCGACTGTCATGAAGGCAACATTTTTGTAAAGGATACCGGACATGGTTATGAAATCGAAGGCATTCTGGATTTTGAACGCTCCTTTTGGGGAGATCCTTTCGCGGATTTTCCGGCCGCATTCGTCTTTACGGATGATGTCCGGCGTGAAAAGGCTTTTCTTGCGGCCTATCTGAAGGCAAGCCGCCGTACCGCCTACACGGCTGCAGATGCGCGGCGCGGCCAACTGTACCGCCTTTACCTGATGACCATAATGGCTTCGGAAGTCTTTCGTTACGGTTTCTTCTATGGGAAGCTGCAGGGACTGTGGGCGAAGGCTCAAATACGCAAATGCCTGAAAACCCTTAGTCAAGCCGATCACAGTGAGGATTGAAATGAAAACCAAACCCAGGATACGGCAAAATAAAGACAAACTCTCTTACATGGAAAACACCCCCGTGGGACAGTTGATATGGGAAATGTCGGCTCCATCCATCGTTGGGGTTCTGGCTTATAACGCCTACAATTTATTTGATACCCTATTCATCTCTCAATGGGCCGGAACCGCCGCCGTAGGAGGCGTAAGCGTATCTTTCCCTTTCTTTCTTTTTCTGTCCGCTGTTTCCTCTACGGTGGGCAGCGGAGCGGCATCTGTTATTTCACGGGAGCTTGGCCGGCAGAATATAGAACGGGCGGCGAAAACTGCTGCGAATGCATTTATGCTTTTTTATGCTTCAGCACTGTTCGTTACGGTGTTTGGGCTGCTGTTTTTGGATGAGCTTTTACATATGATCGGCGTGACCGAAACACTGATGCCCTATGCGAGGCAATATACCGGAATCATACTGATTGGCGCGGTAACAAGCACCGGATTTTCCAGCTTAATCCGAGCCGAAGGCAGCAGCCGTTATGCCATGTTAATCTGGGTTATCCCTCTGTCCGCGAACATCCTGTTAGATTTGCTTTTTATATTCGGCCTTAAAATGGGGGTTGCCGGCGCGGCTCTCGGAACGGTGCTGTCTCAGTGTATTTCGATGGGAATGAGTTTCTATTATTTTTTCCTGTCCGGCAGGAGCCGGCTGCACATTCAATTAAAGCACTTCCGTCCTGACATGACGCTGCTTCGGGAGATTGTTTTTATCGGCTTTCCTTCCTTTTTACAGTTATCCGGCACAAGCTTTTCCCTGATCGCAGCCAACCGGTTTCTCAGACAGTATGGGGACGATCTAGCAATCAGTGTTTATGGACTCGTCAATAAGATTGACGTATTCTTCCGCTTTCCGGTCAGCGGCCTGATACAGGGTATCCAGCCAATTATCGGCCAAAACTACGGGGCGGGAAAAAGAAACCGCGTCCGGGAAATTATGAAATTGTCAGGTATCGTAACTGCAATGTATGGAATTCTTATCTGCATGATAACCGCCTTCTGTTCCCCGCAGTTAATGCGGGTGTTCACTTCGGACAGTGATGTCATTACACTCGGCAGCCATGTACTGCCTCCGGTCATGGCGGAGATGCTGTTCCTCGGTATGCAGTCCCTGCTGACCTGTTATTTTCAGGCCACAGGCCGCAAAGCAGTATCCTTTCTGCTCGTATTCTGCAATCAGTTTCTATGCTTTATTCCTGCCGCATGGATTTTGGCAGCGCTGTTCGGCCTTTCCGGGATCTGGTATGCTTTTCCTGTATCAGCGGCAGTTTCTCTGGGTATCACCGTCTGTATTTCTTTATGGGCACAGCCTCTGTATGGGAAATTCCGGCAAATGCATCATAATTCATAATTGCATTTGCTGTTCCATCTGATATATGCTATACTAACTTCAATTAGTTTACAATAATAAGCTGCTTTACAAAAAGAATTGGAGGTGAGTAGTTTGGCAGTAGGGGAATCCTCCGAAAATTATCTGGAGACTATATTAATACTCAGCAAAGCGCATCCGGTGGTCCGCTCCGTTGATATTGCGGAAGAATTGGGCTTCAAGAAATCGAGCGTCAGCGTAGCCATGAAAAACCTGAGAGAACTGGGGCACATCACCGTATCCAAAGAAGGGTTTATCAATCTGACTGCTTCCGGCCGTGAAATCGCCGATATGATTTATGAAAGGCATCAGCTGCTTTCCGCATGGCTTGTAAAGCTCGGTGTAGACGAGAAAACCGCATCCGAGGACGCATGCAAGATTGAGCATGTTATCAGTAAGGAAAGTTTTGAGGCGATTAAGAAACACGTAAATAAGAAATAAACCAAAAGGTATCCCCGGGCGAAAAAAACGCCTGCGAGATACCTTTTTATGATTGATAATATACCGGCAAACCAGAGAAAGAACCAAAGCATGACCTTTCGGCTATCCCTTTTCTTCTGTTTTCAATAATTCCTCCAGGGTATGCCAGCCTAAAACCGCACACTTTACCCGCGCGGGCATGTGGGCAACATCCTGAAGGCATACCGCTTCCTCAAGCTCTTCCAGTTCTTCCGGCGGCGCCTGTCCCTGAATCATTTTCAGGAAAATACCCGTCAGCCTTCCGGCCTCTTCCTTTGTTTTTCCAATCACCAAATCAAGCATCATATCCGCCGAAGCCTGGGAAATGGCGCAGCCGTTTCCGTGAAAGGCGCCGTCTGCAACCATTCCGTTTTCTATTTTCAGCTGCAGCACGATATCGTCCCCGCAGCTGGGATTCACCCCTTCCAGTTCCAGATCCGCATCCGGCAGGGGATGCTTGTGAGCGGGGTTCCTGTTATGGTCCAGCAGTATTTCCTGATAAAAGGTTTTATTCTCCATATCCCATTTTCCTCCTTACCTGTGACAGGCTTTCCGTAAAAGCCCTTATTTCTTCCGCTGTGTTATAAAACGAAATGCTGGCGCGGACCGTGGAGGGAACCTTCAGATATTCCATCAGCGGCTGGGCGCAGTGATGCCCCGCGCGTACGGCAATATGATCCGCGTCCAGAATGGAGGCCACATCATGGGGATGGACGTCCTCCACCATAAAGGTAAGGATCCCGCAGTGTTCCCCGGCATCCCGGGAGCCCAGGACACGGATTCCCGGAATTTGCTCCATCTGTTCCAACGCGAGGGCCGTGAGCCGGTTTTCCCTTTCCTGAAGGGTTTTCCAGCCTATTCCTTCCAGATACCCGATTGCAGCGCCCAACGCCGCGGCTCCGGCAGCATTTACCGTCCCGGCCTCAAATTTATGGGGAAGAGGCGCATATACGGCATCATATCTTCCTACCCGTTCTATCATTTCCCCGCCTGTGAGAAAGGGCGGCATATCCTGAAGCAGTTCTTCTTTTCCATAGAGGACACCGATTCCCATGGGCGCCATGAGCTTATGTCCGGAAAATGCGAGAAAATCCACATCCAGTTCCTGAACGTTTATGGGAATATGCGGCGCGCTCTGTGCGGCATCCGCCACCACTACGGCGCCTTGCTCATGAGCAATGCGGACGATTTCCTTTATAGGGTTCTCTCTTCCGAACACATTGGAAAGCTGTGTGACAGCCGCCAGCCTGGTGCGGGGTGTAAAGGCTTTTCGGATTTGCTCCTCCGTCAGCTCCCCTTCCTGGCCGCACTCCAGGAATTTCAGTTCCGCTCCCGTCCTGCGCGACACCATCTGCCAGGGCAGGAGATTGCTGTGGTGCTCCATGATGCTCACCAGGATTTCATCTCCGGGGCCCAGGCGGTTTAAGCCGTAGCTGTAAGCCACCAGGTTCAGCGCTTCTGTAGTATTTCTGGTAAAAATAATTTCCTCCGCTTTCCCCGCATGAAGAAAGCCCTGCACGCATTTTCTCGCCTTTTCATATGCATCCGTGGCCTCCAGCCCCAGCTCGTACAGGCCCCTTAACGGATTGGCATTCGTTTTTTCATAAAAATTCCTTTCTGCTTCCAGAACACAGGCCGGCCGTTGGGAGGTTGCCGCATTGTCCAGATAAATCAGTTCCTTTTTCTGCTGAAATATGGGAAAATCCTTTCGGAAGTCCTTTTCTTCGTTTCTGTTATCCATTACGGCCTCCTTCTTCCAGATAGGCCTGTACCTTTTCCACCAGGGCTTCATCCGGTATTTTACTGCAGACAGCATCAATGCCCGCCCGGGCCATCATATCGCAGGCTTCTTCCCTGCTCAATCCTCTGGAACAGAAATAGAACAGCTTTTCTTCGTCCATACGTCCTGCCGTAGCCCCATGGCTTCCCTGTACCTTTTCTTCTCCGCATAATATCAGCGGGATCGTCCGGTTCACCACTTCATCCCCCAACAGAAGCACCTCTTCTTTTTCCGCGCCCTCCGCGCCGGCACAGCCTTTTTGAAAATCAATCGTTCCCCGGAAAAGCTTGGATGCGTTATCCCGAAGCACGCCTTTTGCCTCAATCAGGCTTTCCGTCTTCTTACCGTAATGCGCCGCTGTATAGTTCATATCAAGCTTCTGATTTTTTGTCCCCAGATAGCCTATGGCAGTCTGCATCCGGCTTCCGTCTCCTGCCAGGTTAACGCTGCCGCCCGCATAGATATTCCGGGCTCCCAGGAAAAGCTGGACCAATTCTATGGAGGCTCCCTCCTCACAGGCTCCTCCCACATCATTCAGGTATCCGTACTCCTTCCCCAGAAGCTGAACCTGTATCAGACGTATCCTGGCGTCCTTTTCGGCATAAAGCCTGGTTTGGAATCCGGCTGTGCCTCCGGCCTGCCGGGCAGAGTCCGCTTCCATAATTACCGTGACGCTGCTGCCTTCTTCCGCATACACATAGGCCGCATACAGGCCATGTTCCCCTTCCTTGCAGGGAAAAGCCAGTTTCACAGGGGCTTCCGGTTTTTCCCCTTTTTTAACCCGGATAATTTCCACCGGAGTGCCGCTTTCTCTTATCAGTTCCTCCATATCCGGCCCCATGCCCGTGGCAATATCCCGGAAACCGGCCTCCACCATTCCGGTGCTCATGCCCCGGATACAGGATACACCTTCCTTCGGCAGTGTCAGCACAGGTCCGTCCGCCGGTTTGTCCCGGCTAAGCAGGACGGTATCTATATCGGAAAGACTGCTTTCGTTCATGTGCAGCCAGTTCCATGTCCGCACAGGCAGTCTGTTTATTTTCATTTCTGTTCCCTGTTTCATTTTTCTTACCTCCTCTCCTGGCACTCTATCCGATGCTGCCCTTCATTTCCAATTGAATCAGGTTATTCATCTCCACCGCGTATTCCAGCGGAAGCTCCTTGGATACATTATCTGCAAAGCCGCTGACTATCATGGCTCTGGCATCCTCTTCCCCGATCCCGCGTGACATCAGGTAAAATACCGCCTCTTCGCTGATTCTTCCAATCTGGGCCTCATGTCCGACATCCGCATCCGGCGTCCGGATGTCCATGGCCGGAATGGTATCCGAGCGGGAATAGTCATCCAGCATCAGGGACTGGCAGGATACAGCCGCCTTGCTTCCGGCTGCGTCTTTTCCCACCACCACTGAGCTGCGGAAGGTGCTTACCCCTCCGTCCTTGGAGATGGACTTGGTATTTACAAAGGATGAGGTGTTCGGACCCTGGTGTACCATTTTGGCCCCCGTATCCAGATTCTGCCCTTTTCCTGCAAAGGTGATTCCGGTAAATTCCGCCCTTGCGCCTTTTCCTTTCAGAATGCTCATGGGGTATAAACAGGATACGTGGGAGCCAAAGGAACCGGAAACCCATTCGATGACTCCGCCCTCCTCCACCACCGCACGTTTCGTATTCAGGTTATACATATTTTTGGACCAGTTCTCAATTGTGGAATAACGCAGCTTCGCGTTTTTTCTCACATACAGCTCCACACAGCCCGCATGGAGATTGGCAACATTATATTTGGGTGCGGAACAGCCTTCAATGAAATGAAGATCCGCCCCTTCATCCACAATGATAAGTGTGTGTTCAAACTGCCCCGCTCCCGGCGCGTTCAGGCGGAAGTAGGACTGTAAGGGTATCGTTACCGAAACGCCGGGCGGCACATATACAAAGGAACCTCCTGACCACACGGCCCCATGAAGGGCGGCAAACTTGTGGTCATCCGGCCTGACAAGCTTCATGAAATGCTTTTGGACCATCGGAGCGTATTCCTCCTTCAGGGCGCTCTCCATATCCGTATAAACCACGCCCTGGGCTGCCACCTCTTCCCGTACATGATGATATACCAGCTCTGAGTCATACTGGGCTCCCACACCGGCAAGTGATTTTTGCTCCGCCTGGGGGATTCCCAGCAGTTCAAAGGTATTCTTTATTTCCTCCGGCACATTGGACCATTTGCCGCTCATATGGGTATTCGGCCTTACATAGGTCACAATATGCTCCATATCCAGCCCCTCCAGGGACGGTCCCCAGTCCGGCTCCTTCATGCGGTTATATATCTGCAGGGACTGCAGCCTGAAAATTTCCATCCAGGAAGGATCCTTTTTTTTCTTTGAAATTTCTGTGACAATTTCCGGCGTCAGCCCTTCCTGTATCCGGTATACATCCTTTTCGTCGTTCTTTATATCATAAATGCTTCTGTCTATATCATCTACATAGGTTTTTTCTTCCATTACGAACTCCTTTCTTCCTTTTCCCGGAGCAAATTATCCACGGATGGCTTCCCGGCAATATGCTTCAAAGCCCTTCGCATTGATTTCCTCTACCAGGGAGCCGTCCCCCGTGGCAACAATGCGGCCATCCACCATGACATGAGTATAATCTACCTTCAGGGCTTCCAGGATTTTGGTGCTGTGAGTGATAATAAGAAGAGAACCCCTTTCATTTTTCTGATATTCCTCAACGCCGCGGGAAACGGTACGCACCGCATCCACATCCAGTCCGGAATCCGTTTCATCCAAAATCGCCAGTGTCGGACGCAGCATGAGCAGCTGCAGGATTTCGGCCTTCTTTTTTTCTCCGCCTGAAAATCTCACATTCAGATCCCTGTCGCCATAGCTTTCTTCCATTTGAAGTACGTCCATCGCCTTCTTCATTTCCCTGCGGAAATCCCAAAGCCGAAGATTCTCTCCCCTGCGCTGCTCCAGGGCGCTGCGGATAAAGCTGCCGAGGGAAATGCCGGGCACCTCAAGAGGATTCTGGAAGGAAAGGAAAATGCCTTCTTTGGCCCTCTTGTCCGCCGCTTCCTCCGTGATGTCCTTTCCGTCAAACCGGATGCTTCCCTGTGTTGCCATATAATTGGGATTTCCCATAAGCGCATAGCCCAACGTGGACTTTCCTGCCCCGTTAGGCCCCATAAGCACATGGGTTTCGCCTCTGTTCACCGTCAAATCTATTCCGTGAAGGATCTCTTTGTCCTCCGCACTTACCTTTAATCCATTTATCTGCAATAATTGTTCAGCCATCTGTATCCTCCTTCGCTGTCATGTTCTATAAAAAAATAGGATTCGAACATTTCCTACTATTTTAGTATGAATTGTTCAAATCCTATTATAGTGATTCCTATCGGATTAATCAATATAAGAGAAGCATTATAAATGATAATGTTTCTCATTTTTATAATTACCTGACTCAAACTTCGCACATCCGCCAAACATCAGCTCACTGCCGGAATACGGCGCCGTCTGCTCATGATGTCTTTGAAGCGCTGCCCTGGGCCGCAACCTTCTCCATTTTAGACTTAATTGCTTCCGGATCGCCCAGATATTCTTTTTTGATAAATTTTCCTGCTTCATCGAACTCATAGACCAGCGGAATTCCTGTCGGAATATTTACATCGACAATTTCTTCCGGTTTCAGATTCTCAAAATACTGGACAAGCGCGCGGATGGAATTGCCATGTGCGGCAACGAGAACCCTTTTTCCTTCCTTCATGCTTTTCAGGATAACATCATTATAGTAAGGAACTACCCTTTCAATCGTGTCCTTCAGACTTTCTCCCAGAGGAAGGATATCGCCGCTCTGCGATTTTTCCTGACGGTACTGCTCCTGCAGGGCAGGATTGCGCGGATCTGTCTCCTCAAGGAAGGGCGGCGCAATATCAAAGGATCGTCTCCAGATTTTCACCTGTTCCTCTCCGTATTTCAGCGCCGTCTCCGATTTGTTCAGTCCCTGAAGGGCTCCGTAATGCCGCTCATTCAGCTTCCAGGTTTTAACCACCGGCAGCCAGCAGCGATCCATTTCCTCCAGAATGTGATCCAGGGTATGAATCGCTCTTTTTAAATAAGAGGTATAACAAAGATCGAAATCATATCCCTGTTCCAGCAGCGTCCGTCCCGCATCTGCCGCCTCCTTTTCTCCTGTTTCCGATAAATCCACATCTGTCCAGCCGGTGAAAAGGTTCTCCTTGTTCCAGATACTTTCTCCATGTCTTACTAATACAAGTTTCATAAATAATGACCTCCGTTTCTTTATGGAAAAAGGCCCTGACCAAATGGCAGGGGCCTTTTTTCTTCCTATGTCATATACATGGTTAGCTATAGTTTATTAAACTATATTCCCATACCTTTCTTCTGTCAATCACATTTACCGCTCGTTTTTTCTCAATAGGGGGGGGGATACAGGAAGTTCTTGAACCGTAAGTGATGAGGCAGGGGTTAGGTGATTGTCTGGAAGGAGGTTACTCTATAGCCTGCTTTTTTTACGATTTCCCGGGCTTCCGATTCTGTAAGGGGGTGTTTGGTGTGTAGTGTGACTATTTGTTTTCCTGAATCTGCACGGGCGTAAAAGCCTTCCCGGGTGTTGAATGCGTTTTCTATGCGGGTACTGCAGTTGCTGCAGGTCATGCCTTCGATTTCCAGTTTGTATGTATGGGGATAGTGGCTTTTTTGTTTGTCTGCGGGCCTGATTTTCTTTATTGTCTCCCCTCCTCCGCCGCAGCAGCCGTGGGATAATCTTTTGGCATAGCTCTTTATGCCGAAAACGCATGCCATTAGTATAATAATACATATAATGCCTGTTGCCATGGAATTCACCTCTTATCTTTTTAATGATATGACTGATACTTTTATAGAGTGTTTTTCAGTTTTTGTGTTAGTTTTAACTAACTCGTTGTTTTCATCATATCATCTGTTTTCTTTTCTGTCAATGGGAGAAGGTTATGTTATAAGAGTAACATTGGGACTGTGTTATAGTCTCAATGTTCAGTTTTTATTCCGCTCTTTTATCTTCTTGACAAGAATAACAGAGAATGCTAGAATAAATACATTCAAATGTATGTATATGTGAGGTAAGGTGAATTATGGCAAGAAATAAATATCCGGAAATAACAGAAGCCAGAATATTAGATACCGCCACTAAATTATTCCTTGAAAAGGGGTGGGAGGAAACCACGGTTCAGGACATTGTTGATGAACTCGGCGATATCACCCGCGGTGCCTTTTATCATCACTTTAAGTCAAAGGATGATATTATTGACGCTGTTACCACTCGCATGTTTTTAGGCAATAATCCTTTTAAGGCCGTAGAAGAAAGCAAGAGCTTGAACGGTCTTCAAAAGATCCAATATGTTTTGAAATTTTCTTTGCAGCGTCCGGACACTTTACAGTTCAGCCAGGTAGCATCCAGTGTGCTGCAAAGTCCCATTTACATTGGCAAACAGGTTTTGGACAGTATCAACTCTATGGCGCCTTTTTTTACTCAGTATATTTTAGAAGGAATAAATGACGGCTCCATACATGTAAAAAATCCAAAGCAAACCGCAGAAACTATGATTTTATTATTGAATATCTGGTTAAGCCCTTTAATTTTTCCTGATACCAAAGAAGATTATATGGAAAAATATGAGCATCTGAAATTAATGTATGAAGGCATAGGGCTCCCTGTTTTCGATGACGAAATGCAAATGTTAGTTGAAAAGCTATATGATGGCGTTGCTGCATACCAATAGCTGAGAACTGAATTTTAAGACTGCCGTCTTTCAGGCAGTTTTTTAATAAATATATACATACATTTATATGTATCAAAGGAGAGAACTAAATGAACACTAACCTGGCAGTAAGAACGAAAAATCTTTTTAAATCATTTGATGGAAAAGAGGTTATCCATGATTGTACCATGTCTGTTGAAAAAGGGACTATCTATGGCTTTTTGGGAAAGAATGGAGCCGGCAAAACAACCGTATTTAAAATACTCCTGGGATTGCTGAAGCCTACCATGGGGGAAGCCGCCGTTTTAGGAATGGACAGCGTAAAAAACAATCTCGATATTTTAAAACGAACAGGCAGCTTAATTGAAACACCCATTTTCTATGAACATCTGTCTGCTGTTGAAAATCTACAGATTCACCTTGACTATATGGGCACAGCAAATGCAGATATTGAAGGAACACTTGAACTGGTCGGTTTACCGAATATCGGAACACAGGCTGTCTCCACATTTTCTCTCGGCATGCGTCAGCGGTTGGGAATTGCACGTGCGCTGGTGCATAACCCGGAGCTTTTGATTTTAGATGAACCCATCAACGGCCTTGACCCTGTTGGGATTAAAGAAATGCGGGAACTGTTCTGCAGGCTTGTTCAGGAACGGGAAATTACAATCCTGCTGTCAAGCCATATTCTTTCAGAAATGGAACATACCGCGGATCGTATTGGTGTCATTGTTGACGGCATGGTAGTACAGGAAATCGATCCGAGAGAAATAAAAAAACAATATCCGAACGGCATGGAAGATTATTTCTTAGCAGTAACCAATGGAGGAAAAAGAAATGAATAAACTGATATCCCTTGAATTAAAGCGAAACAGCCTGCGTTCCTATCACACCGCAGCATTGATCAGCGCTGTCTGTCTGCTTGCACTTTTATATCTTTTTGCTGCAATTCCCAAATTAGACGGGACGGAAACAGGCCTTGATATGTTTATGACCTACCGCAGCCTTATCGGAATCACAAATATCATAGGCATGGTAATATTCGCGGTCCTTTCCGCCGTAATGTCCGCCAGGTTTATTGTGGAAGAATATGCAGGAAAAAGGGCAGTTCTGCTGTTTTCCTATCCCGTCGCCCGCCGCAGTATTATTTCTTCGAAAATCGGGATGGTATTTTTCTATACGGCAGCCGCCATGTTTTTATGCGGGGCAATTGTATACGGCATCTTTTTTGCCACCGAATCAATACTACCCCTATGTGCGGAGCCATTGAGTGCAGAAACCATTGTTTACAGCCTCTTCTCTCTTATCTGTTACTCTCTGCTCGCCGGGATAATGGGCATCATCGCCCTGTGGTTTGGCTTCGGAAGGCATTCCGTTACGGTTACCATTGTAGCGGCTGTTATTATTGCAGTCATCTCCTGTCAGATAATGGCTGTGACAATGACCTCTCTCGCCGCCTCCCTCCTTTTCCTTGCAGCCGGAGGAATTATTGCAGTCATCGTGATTAAAAATCTCATAGATCAAGTAGAAAAAATGGAAGTGTGATAAAAGGATGAAAAAAGAATTTGAAGAAGAATATGTTGAAGTAAATGGCATTGCACATTTTTTACTGCACTATCCCAAAGCGCCCGATGCCCCGGTTCTGCTGTATCTGCACGGCGGTCCCGGCAGCATGGAATCGCTGTTCGCCTATGAGCTTGATAAGGCATGGGGTGATATGTTCACCCAGGTACACTGGGATCAGCGCGGAGCAGGAAAAACACTTCTCAGAAACAAAAGCTCGGTATGCCGGAAACAATAGAACAGATGCTGGATGACCTGCATGGCATCATAGCGCATCTGCAGCGGAAATATCAGATTGAAAAGCTTGTCCTTCTGGGCCATTCCTGGGGCAGCGTGCTGGGGAGCCTGTATGCCCTGCGGCATCCCGAAAATGTTTTGTCATACATCGGTACGGGCCAGGTAATCAGCATGATGGAAAACGAACGGACTGCCTTTCAGGAAGTGTGGAAAATGGCAGAAAAAGCGGGAAACCGGAAACATTTACTGGCCCTGGGGAATCTGGGGGATTATCCGCCTGATGACCCGGAATTACTGCTGAAGAAGCTGCCGAAGCTGCGGAAAATACAGGCAGCTTACGATAACGGTCCGGGTTCCGGTTCCGGCCAGGGCGAGCTGCTGAAGCTTCTGCGCCGCAGCCCTTCCTTCCGTTGGAACGATCTCATAGGTCTGATACGTGTCATGAAAGTAAATCATCCGCTTTACCTGCAGCTGCTTTCCTTTGCCCTTACCGATTACCCGTCTCACTACCAGACGCCGGTGCACTATATTCTTGGGGAGGCTGATACTATCGCCCCGACGTCACTTGGAAAAACGTATTTTGACACGATTGACTCTCCCCGTAAAACAATTACTGTAATTCCGGGAGCCGGACACAATCCCATGTATGAACGACCGGATGAATTTGCCGCCGCATTGCGTGCCGTGCGTGAAACGCTGTGAGTTAAACAGGCTCTGTTGTATTTATGTATTAAATTGATGTACAATATGATAAATTGTAATCTTTATCATACCGGAGGAAGGATTGAAGCTATTATGGAAAATACAGGTTGGGTCATGCCGACACATATCATTGCCGGCGCCGGGATTGTCATAAATGAGAAAGAAGAAGTCCTGTTGGTAAAGACGCATAATGCCGGATGGGTATTTCCGGGAGGACAGGTTGAAGTCGGAGAAAACGTAATTGATGCTGTTAAAAGAGAAATCATGGAGGAAGCAGGCATTGACATTGAGGTGGGAGAGGTTTTCTGTATTTCTTCCAATACCGGAAAGTATCCCGGCTATCATGGAGTAAAAGAAATACCGACCAAAATTATGCTCGATTTTATATGCAGGGCAAAAGGAGGAACTCCCAGGCCGTCTGATGAAAACTCGGAATCTAAATATGTTGCAAAAGCTAAGGCGTTGGAACTCATTCAGGCCCCGGCAATCATAGAACGGTATAAAGCATATCTGGAATATACCGGAAGACCGATCTACATGGAGTATATTACAAATCCTTCTTTTGAATTAAAGCTAAAGAGGCTGATTTGATTTCCAAATTATATAAACATGTCCGGAAACGGGAAAAGGCATGGCGTCTGCCATGCCCTTCCGAATCCGTCAGCCCTGAAGGCCTCTGGACTGTCTGTCCATATCTTCCACTACGATATCATATATCTCTCCCAGCGTGGAACAATATTCCAGAACCTTCCATGGTTCGTTTGTATGAAAATGGATTTTAATAAGTTCTTCATCTCCTACAGCGAGCAAACAGTCCCCTTTGAAATTGTCCGTAAAATATTCACTGATGATATCTTCGTCCAAATCTTCTCCTTCAATTAATAACTGTGTGTCATACCTGAATTCAAGCATCATTTTTCTCCTTTCGCATGACTTTTCCTCGTTATTATCATAGGCTTTCTTTTTTAAGACTGCAACCCTGAAATTATGAAAAAGGAAAATTATACCGGCCCGAAGCATTCCGTATATTCCATAACCGGAAGCCCCTCCGCAGTAAATCCCAGCGGCAGGATAACATAACGGGAATCATGATAATCCTCTCCGTTCCAGCGATCCGCCACATAATAATATTCCTTCTTCCCTTCTTATTCCAGAGGAAGGATAAATGCAGGCTGTGTGCGGAAAGTGGTTTCGTCCCCTATGTCTGTCAGGCTGCTCCACCGGCCTTCCATGCTGTCAGCCATCGCATACCGGCATTGATTGGGCGCCCAGCCGGTACAATAGGAGGAAAACATATAATATTTTCCTTCTCTTTCCATAACCGCCGGTGCCTCCCGGTATTCTCCCTGCCACAGCTTATGCACCAGACAGTCCACGTTCAGATAATCTTCTGTCAGCCGGTACATGTGCAGATCCGCATTATCTCTGGATGCGGAAATGAAATAGGCGGTTCCGTCTTTATCCTGAAACAGGGTGCAGTCTCTGGACATATATCCAAAAGGGTTAAAGCAGCCAAGATAAGTAAATTCCCCGTCGGGCCTGTCACATACCGCAATCCCGCAGGCGGCATCCAGATAATCCACGCCGTTTTCAATGTGCATCCACATGACGAACTGGTTTGTTTTCTTATTATACAGCACTTTAGGACGTTCCACATTGATCTTACCGCCGCTTTCGCTGCGCAGCTTCCGATCTGTCCTGACACGGTGTTCTGCCGTGGGGGAATCCGCGGTCAGCGCATGGCGGCAGAAAGTCCAGTTTATCAGATCACCGGATTTATACACACTCACATACCTGTTATCCGTCCGGTTTTCCCCATACCAATACCAGTTGTCCTCCCATTTGAGCATATGCCCTCCATGGGCATGGAGGATGTTTCCATCCGTGTCATACCATGTTTCTCCGTTTATCCGTTTTGTTTCCATACCGCTTATACCTCCTCTTTTCTGTTTTTCACCTCAAACCAGTCAAAATCCGCGTACCTTCCTTCACCGGTAAGATCCTGGCAGCAAATGCCGCACATGGTTCCGGTAAACCATCCTTCCTCACAGGCTTCATCCGACAGGAAGCTGACGTCCCCGACAGAAGCGATGCACCGCTCCTCTTCCCCCTCTTCCTGATAAAAAAACAACGCCCGGATTCCCTTCACAGAAAACCTCAGTGTAACCGGTTTTCCTTCCTTTACCGGAATGTAATCCGTCAGATAGCAATACGATCTGTTTTCCGCCTTTAACAGTGTAACACATTTTCCCGCATCTTCGTCATGGGAAATATGCAGATAGAGATAATTATCCGTGTCATACATCAGGATCAGCCCGGCCATCTGCTTAAATACCACCGGTTCAAATTCCAGACAGGCCGCCGCTTCACAGGTATATTCCGTCATCCTTCTGGCTATCAGGGTCTGTTTAAAGCGGGATGCCAGGCCGCTTCGCCCATACATCCGAAGATATCCCGGCCTTTCCGTCAGAGAAATAAAATTACTGTCCATGGGAATCCGCAGAGACTGATAATCCTTTCCGAGGCAGGTATCTTCAAAATCGTCTCTGTCCGGGATCCCGGGGAAACAAACTTCCGGCAGATTAGGAACATCCACCAGGATCTGCGGAACCGGCGTACCGCTTTCAGGCATCAGCCATCCATCCTCTGTCCATTTCATTTTCTGTATGGCAGTCTCCCTCCCCAGCATATACCGGCGTTCACCGGGAAAACGGCGGGTGTCCTCCGGATTTCTCCCTTCGGAAGCCCTGGAGCATAAATGTACTGCATACCATTCTCCATCCGGAGTTTCCACCAGATCGCAGTGCCCTGATTTCTGAAGCAGAATATCCCTGTGATGCCTTGCTGTCAGTACAGACCAGGCTTCCTCCTCACTTTCTCTTTCCATAAAAGAAGCACGGTACATCTCATAAGGCCCCCATACGCTTCGGGAACGCTGTATTGTCTGCCCATGCCCTTCTCCCGTCCCGGTATCCGCGCTGAACAGATAATACCAGCCGTTTCTTTTCAAGATATGCGGCCCCTCCAGAAAAATCTTATCCGCCTTATAAATATCCCTTATTGGCCCCGTCATACGCTTTTGTCCCGGATCGTATTCCTGAAGTACCAGATGGCCTGCATACTTTTTAGGTACACGGTGATCCGTAGCCATACTGACAATATATTTTCTTCCGTCTTCATCATGGAAAAGAGAAGGATCAAAGCCAAAGTTATTCAGCGGCACAGGATCCGACCATGGTCCGCGGATATCGGATGCGGTAACAAGATAATTGAATGTATCATACATATTGCAGTAGAACGCCTTCACTACCGTATAAACCAGATAAAATATCCCCTTATCATAAGTAAGGCAGGGCGCCCATACCCCCTGGGAAGGCCCCACTCCCTGCAAATCCAGCTGAGCTGTCCGGTTAAGAGGATAGTCCAGCAGCTCCCAGTGAATCAAATCCCGGGAATGATGCAGCCTCACCCCGGGCCACCACTCAAAAGTGGATGTGGCAATATAATAATCCTCCCCCACCCGGATAATGGACGGATCCGGATGAAATCCCCGAAGTACAGGATTTTCAATTTTCATAGCGAAGTATCTCCTTCTCTCATTTGCCGGTCTTCCGACTCCCTGTAATCCGTTCCTGTCATCACCAGAGCAGGAACGGCGTCCCTTTCAGCTTTAATATCGCCTCCAGGAAAAAGCTGTCCGCATAAACCAGCGTATGGTTATGCTGCTCTCCGTGATAGGAACCGCTGCAGTGGGTGAGAAAACAGTCACTTTTCTCCGTCCAGTCGCAATGCTTCTCATCCAGCGCTTTCAGCAGCTTCAGGGCCGCTTCCCGGTAAAAAATTCTTTTTTCTTCCGGCACTGCTTCCATTCCGGAAAGTTCAAGGAAACCGCAGGCTGCCACAGCAGCAGCTGTATCATCATACCACAGCGGTTCTGCCGGCTGGCAAAAATCCACCGGTATCAGCCCGTCCTCCGGAATATTCGCCGCAAAATAATCCCCGATTTTTTCCGCAGTCTCCAGATATTCCGCCTTTCCTGTATGCAAGAAGCTCAAAGCAAAGCCATAAAGCCCCCATCCCTGTCCCCTCGTCCATGATGAGCCTTCCCCATAGCCCTGCCCTCCGTAATCCCGGCGCACCGCACCTGTTTCCGGATCAAATTCCACGATATGCTTTACCGATCCATCAGGACGGATAAAATTCTCCCGTACCGTATCCGCATGAAGCATGGCAATCTGGCGGAATCTGGGATCCTTCGTTTCCTCACTCGCCCAGTAAAGCAGCGTAATATTAAACATGCAGTCAATGATGGCCCAGCCCCTGGTATCATCCCTGGAACCCGGAATATCATTCCAGGCCCGGATAAATCCGCCCACCGGGTTGAACCGTCCCGCCAGCAGATCAGCCGCGTGCAGCCCTCTTTTCCTTGCCTCCCTATTCCCTGTCAGCCGGTAATCCGCCACCGCCGTGGGCATCCACATAAATCCCACATCATGATGAAGCCCCAGGAAGCTCTCAAAACAGGCATCCAGTTTCCGTTCCGAAATCCGGGCGATTTCTCCATACCTCTCCTTCCCAGTTTCCGCATACAGCATCCAGAGCATACCGCCCCAGAATCCGTTCGTCCACCAGTTCAGGCCGTCGTCAGCCCGCCACTCCTTAGTCCCGTCGCCGCGGTCATCATGCACCCCGTCTATGGCAAGCGCCGGGATCTTATCCTTCGATTTTTCGGCCACCTTCTCCATCTTTTTTTCAAATTCAGCAAAGACCTCTCCCGCCCATAGCTTTTCCTTTTCCTGCTGCATACTCCGCTCCTCCTTCTTTTTTAAGAAAGTAATTACTGTTTTGTACCTTCAAAGCTATGAAAAGTATACTAAATACCCGGAAAAATCAAAGTGTAAAATTTAACTTTTTCCTGCACTTTTTAAATATCCTGTCCCATATCCGCGCTCCGGATCCTTTTCCGGTAGCCGCCCGGCGTCTCCCCATATAGCCGGGCAAAGACCTCCGTAAATGACCGCACATCGGAAAAGCCCACCTCATCGGCTATTTCATAAGCTTTTTTATCTGTGGAAACCAGAAGCGCCACCGCATGCTGCAGGCGGACACGGTTCAAATAATCCTTGAAATTTTCACCTGCATTTTTCTTGAAAAAGCTGCTGAAATAATAAGGGTTCATATGGATTTTTTCCGCCAGCACACCAAGCGTCAGATTTTCCCTGTAATGCTTTTCAATATAATCCTTAGCCTTTCTGATATCCTGCTTTTCACTGCTTACCACAGCCGTACGCACACACTCCATATATGCCGCAAAGGCCGCTTTATACAGCAGTTCCATTTCCCCGAAGCTCTCACAGCCCCTTCCCTTCTCCAGAAGCTCCTTCATTTCCGGATTCCGGCTGGGAAGCCCCATAACCGCCATTTTTTCTTCAGCCAGCCTGATCGCCGAACAATAATAAAAACAGGCATCCTCCTTTTTCCCGTCCGCCGTCAGAAGCAAAAGCCTGCTGTATCTGGCAAAGCTGTTTTCAAACCCTGTCTCATCCTGCCCGATAATAGCGTTCAGGACCTTCTCTCTGGCCTCTCCCAAAGCATCCGGATCCCCCTTTTGGGAATAAACCGGCTCTTGTACCGAAAGAATCGGAATCTGCATTTTATCGGCAAAAAACAGATAACTCTGCAGCTTCAGGCATTCCCCGAATGCAGCCGGAATTTCTCCCATCCCGTAAGCCTCTTTTCCGATAATAAATACCGCCGTATGCCCCGTGGCCCGGCAGGCCTCCTTCCAGATCCCGGATACCGTCTCCTTTGCCTGCGCCCTTTCTATTCCCTTCAGCACCAGAACGATATGATTATTTTTTACAAAAGTGATTCCCAGATTTTCCGCTTCTAAATACTCCTCCAGAAAACTGATCAGGGAAAAACGCACCAGCTTGCGCATCTGGGCATTTTCCTCCTTCCGGTAAAGCACATCCGCAAAAACCGGAAGATAAACCATATCCTCCACCTGTACCAGCCTCCCGTAATCCGCTTCCTTCTCTTCTTCTGCCACAGCTTCCTCCGCCCACGGCTCTTCCCTGCGGATAGAAGAAACACACTTTTCCACAGCCCCAAGCAGCTCCTCACGGATAACCGGCTTAAGAAGATAATCCACCGCGCCATACTGAAGGGCCGCCTTTGCATACTCAAAGTCCTGGAACCCGCTGATAAAAATCACCTGGGTTTTCACCTCCATCGCCTGACATTCCTTCAGAAGCTCCACCCCAGTCATCTGCGGCATATAAATATCCAGAAGCGCAATATCCGGTTTCTTCACCAAAATCCCCTCCAAAGCGCTTTTCCCGTCTGTATACTCTCCTACAATCTCGATTCCCAGCCCCTGCCAGTCCACCAGCTTCCGTATTCCCCTGGTAATCACCGGCTCATCATCTGCCAGTATCATCTTTACCATCCGTCTGTCCCTCCCTCTCCGTAACCGGCATCAGCAACCGCACCATTGTTCCCACTCCTACCGTACTGGTAACCCGTATTCCATACTCTTCCCCGTATAAAAGCCGTATCCGGTCATGTACATTTTTCATCCCGATACTCTGCCAGTTATACTCATTCTTAATTCCCGGCTCATCCCCCGCAAGCAGCTCCTGTATTTGATCCAGCGCAGCCTGATCCATCCCCACGCCATTATCCATTACCGTGATTTCCAGAATCCTCTTTTCCCCATCCTCCCGGTCATTCACCGCCGCCTCTACCATAATACTGCCCACACCCTTCTTAGGCTTGATGCCATGGACATACGCATTCTCCACAATAGGCTGCAGAATCAGCTTGGGAACGAACAGCCTCCCCGCTCCCGGAGCCTCTGTCATCAGCTGCACCTTCCCGTCAATCCGGCAGTTCAGCAGATAAACATATTTCCGGACAATATCCAACTCCTTCTCCAGGGAAACCATATCCTGCACAGGCCCAATCAGATAATGGATCTGCTGCGAAAGCGCCTCTATCATCTCCGACACCCGCACATCCTCATTTTCCAGTGCCGTCATCCGTATGATCTCCAGCGTATTATAAAGAAAATGCGGATAAATCTGCGATTTCAGCGCCGTAAGCTCCGCCTCCGTCTGCTTGATCGCCGCCACATAAGACTGATTGATATAAGCTTTCAACGCAGAACTCATCTGATTAAACCTCTCGGAAAGAATCCCGATTTCGTCCCTTGATTCCACCGGCAGCTGAATGTCAAAATTCCCGCTCTCCACCTCAGACATCTTCTCCATCATATTACGGATAGGCCTGGTCAGCTTCCTCGAAAAAAACAAGGACCCGCACAGCAGCACCAGACAAGCCGCCGCCAGAAAAACATACATCATCCGCTGAACCGACCTTATCCCCCCGAAAGCCACCGCCGTATCCAACACCGCCATCACATGAAGTCCATACCCGTTCTTCTGGGAATGAAGTACCAGCTGCCGATCCGTATCCCTAATTCCTTCCAGCTCCTCCTTTATATTCCTGCCCATGGCATTCCCGTCACTGCTGTAAAAACAATCCCCGTCATCATTCACCACATAAAAAATTTCCTTATCACTGAAATTAACCGTACGGAAAACACGCTCCATCCGGCTCACATTCACATCGATAAACAAAGTCCCCACATAAGGTGTATTCCCCACTTCTCCCCGCAGATCAAAATAATTCCTCGCCACCGTAAACACCGGTGCGGAAAGCCCGCTGAAATACCCCGTAGCATGCGTGGGAACCAGCATCATCTGATTGCTAGACTTATCCAGCCCCTCCAGCCGCACCGCCTCTTCGAACCGCTCCTCATCCTTAAAGAACGTACTATAAGCGCTGTAATGGAAATCCATCCGCCCCAGCGCCTCATTATCCACAATAAAATGCGTACCGCTGATATAACTGTCCACACTCTCCACATACTCCAGAAAGTCCGCCATATCCCCGGCCCTTTTCTCCTCCCGCTCCCCCGAATCATACCCTTCCCCGCTCAATATCTGCCGCAGATTATCAAAATAAAGATAATCCTTCACCACATACCCCTCCCGGATAGAATAACTATAATTATAAGGCATCTTCGAAGCCGTATTATAAGTATCCAGCATAGTCTCCAGACTCCCCGCCACATAATCCGCCGCCTGCTCATAATTAGACCGCAGCGCCTTCCGATACTCCTCAATCATCCGATTCGCCAGAAAAGTAGACAAAATAACCACCGGCACCAGCCCAATCACAATAATAGCCAAAGTAAACTTATAATACAAAGAAAGCCCTCTTCTCCTCTTCCGCTCCATCCCTCGATCCCCCACTCTCTCCATCCTCACCATCTTCCCCCATTATACCCTATCTTCCCCCTCCCGAAAATAAAAAACCTTCCCCCATCACTCCCTCTCTTCCAATACGCAGCGTCCTGCCCTTCCTTCACAAGCCTGCCCTACCGAAAACAGTCCGGCCGCCGTCCGTTCCTCCGGAGGGACCTTCTTCCCCTGGCATCCCTGTTCGCGGACTTGTAAGAGAAAATGGAGATATTTCTTACAGCTTTTTCCTTTCCTGCCGCTGTCCGCCCTTAGCGGCGCTGTCTGACGAGCCCGGCGAGGAGTTTAAGCCGCGTTGACAGCGGCAGGAAAGGAAAAAACTGTTAGAAATACCCCATTTTCGAAATCAAGTCCGCGAACAGGGATACCAGGGGAAGAAGGTTCCCAGGAGGAACGGACGGCGACCGGACTGTTTTCGGCCCACACACCCCTACCCCTTAGCCGCCCCCGCCGTAATCCCTTTTACGAAATACTTCTGGAACAGACAAAAAATAATCAGCGCCGGAACGATAGAAATAATCGTCCCTGCAAATACGATATCCCATCTTGCCGTATACTGCCCGACAAATCCTGCGATTTCCACCGTGATGGTTTTCGCCTTTCCGCTGGGAAGCACCAGGTATGGCATCAGGTAATCGTTCCAGATTCCCAGCCCGTTCAGAATCACCATCGATCCCGTGCAAGGCCCCAGCAGGGGAAATGTCACCTTCCAAAAGGTCTGAAAAGGAGTACATCCGTCAATCATGGCTGCCTCTTCAATTTCCAGAGGAATCCCCTTCAAAAAGCTGCTGTACAGCAGGCATCCGAAGGCTATGGAACCCGATATGTAACAGACGACAGGCCCGACCATATTTCCGAACATATGGAACATTTTCATTTCCTTAAATAAGGGAAACATATACAGATGAAACGGAATCATCATCCCCGACAGGAAAAAAGTATAAGTGAACATCGTAAATCTGCTTTTTCTTCTTTCAATGCCGTAGGCCGCCATGGGAACAATACAGACTATCAAAATTTCCGACACCACCGTCAGAAAAACCGAATGCAGAATGGCTGCCGCAAAATCCGAATGAGCGAACAGATCCTTAAAATTCTGTATATAGAACGAAGTGGGCGGAGCAACCGGATTTTTCAGAATATCCCCATTGCTCTTGAATGCGGACAGCAGGGCGAACAATACCGGGTAAATAAATAAAAACGCCAGTATTATGGTAATTGCCAGAAGGACAATATTTCCGGGCCGCACCCTCTTTTTTGCCTTTTCCATCACATCTGCACCTCCCTGCTCCTTAAAAATTTCTGCTGGATCGTATTCAAAATAATAATGATAAATAGCAGCATAATTCCGACTGCCGTACCAAAGCCCTGCCGGCCTTCATTAAAGCCTACCTTATACAGCAGATAAACCAGCGTCTCCGTAGTAAATCCGGGCCCTCCGTCCGTCATTACATTAATCTGGTCGAATACCTTCAGCCCGTTAATCAGCGACAGGGTAAAATTAATCGTAAAAGCGCCTGATATCAGCGGAAGCGTAATCGCCCTGAACCGCTGAAGCGGGCTCGCTCCGTCTATCTGCGCCGCTTCGATTAAATCTACGGAAACACTCTGCAGAGACGCCAGATAAATAATCATATAATAACCGGCGCCCTTCCATACAAGAACCACTCCCACCATCAGAAGTGTCAGCCTGCTGTTTCCCAGCCAGTCCTGCTGCCAGTCCTTAAGCCCTATATCTTTCAGTATCGTATTGAACGTCCCGAAATTATAATTGTACATAATCTTCCAGATAAAACCGGAAACAATACCGCTTATCAGCACCGGAATATAGAAGGCGCTGCGGAAAAAATTCTTTCCCCATCTTACATTATCCACGATTAATGCGAGGGCAAGGGCAAACGCATTTTCAAACAGGGATATGAAGAGAGTGAGGATAATCGTATTCTTCAGCGCATTTCCAAACCGCGCGCTGGTGAATATTTCTTTATAGTTAGCAAGGCCCACGAATTTTACCACCGGGCTGATACCGTCCCATGAGGTAAAACTATAATAAACGCTGGCCAGTGTCGGCACTATGATAAACAGGGTAAAAAAGATAAACGCAGGCGCTATGAACATGAATGCCACCTTATCAAACCCCTTTTTTTTCTTTGTATTCATTTTCTCTGCCTTTCCCGTGCCGGAATGCACCCTTATCTGAAGGAATCTCTCCTTTTTACAGGAGAGATTCCATTTACTGCTTCTAATTCCGGCAGTCTCTGCCGGTTACCGGCCATACCTATTCAGCGTTATCCACACCTTCTCCGGTTACCGGATTAAAATTCTCCATACCAACCTTCCAGGTCTTGTTCAGCTCACTGCATGCCGAGTCCATGTCTCTGGTTCCCTGAAGCACTTCAATGAGAGTCTTATACATAAAATTCCGGAAATCCGGAGGAAGCTCATTTTCTCCTACAAAACCGTTCCACATGGGGCTGAGGGAATCCGCAGTCTCCGTAGCGTCAATGACCTCCTGGAATACGGGA
>ERZ857882.876-NODE-876-length-37386-cov-6.096622_pt1 | contig 37386 bp, 33 predicted proteins | sample MGYA00519697_ERZ857882 | MGnify/ENA primary metagenome ERZ857882 (study PRJEB31778, sample SAMEA3449373) | human gut metagenome | biome: human gut; feature: human-associated habitat; material: faeces | place: United Kingdom | collected 2010/2012 ...
TTGCGGCACCCGAAATAAAGCAGCCTCCAATGTAGCAGTCCCCGAAGTCACTAACGCCGCCTCAGCTTGTTGTAGCAGGCGGTAGGTCTGACTGAAAAGGATATTCACCTTCGCATCACCTATATATTCGTGATAATAATCGGGAGAAATACCGGGTGCACCAGCCAAAACCAACTGGTATTCCGGAAAAGCAGAAGCTGCCCGAAGCATATCGGGCAGGGATTTGTTATAACAAATCCATTATCACATCACGCAAACACATATTTTTTTAAGGAGGTGAGCCGGCTTGGAGGAAAACGGGCGCATAGACATGAGCCGCCCCACGGTTGAAATGAAGAACATAGTTAAAATGTTCGGCTCCTTCAAAGCAAACGACGGGATTAACCTGACCGTTCACAAGGGCGAAATACACGCCATATTGGGCGAAAACGGCGCGGGCAAATCCACGCTTATGAACATATTATACGGGCTGTATCATCCCACATCCGGCCAAATATTCATAAACGGCAAAGAGGTTTCCATATCCGGCCCCAATAAGGCGATAGAGCTGGGCATTGGCATGGTGCATCAGCACTTTATGCTCGTGCAGCCGTTCACCGTGGCCGAAAACATAATACTCGGCATGGAACCCATGCTCCCCGGCGGGCGGGTGAACATGAAGGCGGCGCGTGCGAAGGTGAACGAAATATCCGCCCGCTACGGCCTGCAGGTGAATGCCGATGCCAAGATTGAGGACATATCCGTAGGCATGCAGCAACGGGCAGAAATACTGAAAGTGCTGTACCGCGGCGCAGATATATTGATACTGGATGAGCCCACGGCCTCCCTTACCCCGCAGGAGATAGAAGAACTTATCGAAATAATGCATAACCTTGCGCGCGAAGGGAAAACCGTTATACTCATAACCCACAAGCTGAAGGAAATAAAAGCCGCTGCGGATTACTGCACGATCATCCGCCAGGGCAAATATATAAACACCGTAAGCGTTGCGGACACTACGGAGCAGCAGCTTGCCGCCATGATGGTCGGCCGCAGCGTTGAGTTCAAGGTGGACAAGGCCGCCATAGAACCGGGCGAGGTTGCGCTGGAGGTGCATGATCTGCACGCCAAGGATTACAGGAACGTTGAAGTCCTCCGCGGGCTTGACTTAACCGTAAGAAAAGGCGAAATAGTAGGCATAGCGGGCATAGACGGCAACGGCCAAACCGAATTGGTGGAAATACTTACCGGCCTAAAGAAAGCAACTCACGGCGCAATCACCATGAACGGCCACGACGCTTACAACAAAACGCCGCGCCAGCTTTTCGACATGGGAATTTCAAGCATACCGGCGGACAGGCATAAGCACGGGCTGGTGCTGGATTTCTCGGTTGAGGATAATCTTATTCTGCAAAACGCGGACGAAAAGCCGTATTCCAATCACGGCGCGCTCAATTTCAAGGCCATTGACGAGCACGCCAGGGAGCTTATTGAAAAATACGATATTCGCCCCCGCGGCTGCGAGCATGAACCGGCGGGCGACCTTTCCGGCGGCAACCAGCAAAAGGTGATAATTGCAAGGGAGGTTACAAACGACAAGGATTTGCTTATCGCCGTTAACCCCACGCGCGGGCTTGACGTTGGTGCGATTGAGTATGTGCATAAGTACATTGTGGATCAGCGCAACAAGCACAAGGCCGTGCTGCTGGTAAGCTTTGAGCTGGACGAGGTAATGAGCCTTTCTGACAGGATAGACGTTATATTCGAAGGCAAAATAGTCGGCAGCGTGCGCGGAAGCGAAGCGGACGAAAAGCAGCTTGGATTGATGATGGCGGGAGGATCGGCGCATGAAGAATAGCATAAACACAAAGCGCTTTGTTGAAAAGCTGCAGGAAAGCGCGTTTACCTATACGCTTATCTCCATTATAATCGGCTTTATAGTTGGCGCTATCGCCCTGCTTATCGCCGGCTATAACCCCATCGAGTCATATGGCAAGCTGTTCGGCGTTATATTCCGCTCCACAAAGAATATTTCGTATAGCTTCATTGAATATTCCGTGCCGTATATACTCACCGGCCTTTCCGTCGCCTTCGCATTCAAAACAGGCGTGTTCAATATAGGTGCGGAAGGTCAATACGTTATGGGCAGCGTTGCCGCAATGCTGGTTGGCGCGTTTGTAAAGGCCCCCGCGTATATACACATTCCCCTCTGCATAATCGCCGCGCTTGCCGCGGGCGCGCTCTGGGGCGGACTGGTAGGCTTTTTGAAAATCCGTTTCGGCGCGCACGAAGTGCTGTGCATGATAATGTTCAACTGGATAGCCTACTATTTTTCAAACTTTATCGTAAATCTTGACGGCGTGAACGTAGGCGGCGGCAAAACCTGGTCCGTACCCATTGCGGATACGGCAAAGATAACCATATCCGATTGGCTGCCCGGCCTTTCGCCCAAAGCGCACTTCGGCGTGTTTATAGCGCTTATATGCGTTGTGGTGATCTATTATATAATCAACCGCACAACGCTTGGCTTCAAGCTTAAGGCAGTTGGCTTCAATCGCTCCGCCGCGGAATATGCGGGCATAAACGCCAACGGTTCCGTACTTACGGCGCTGAGCATATCCGGCATGCTCGCTTCCCTTGCGGGCGCGCTGCAGGTTATGGGCGTAACGTATAAGGTCAGCCAGTTTGCCGGGCAGGAAGGCTACGGCTTCCAGGGCATAACCGTTGCGCTTATAGGCGGCACCAATCCTTTCGGCGTGCTGCTGGGCGCAGAGTTCTTCGGCGCGATGAAGTTCGGCGGCACGCGCTTTGATGCCCCGAGCGAGATAGTTGACATAATAATGGGCTGCATAGTGCTGTGCATCGCCATATCAAGCCTGCTCAGGATGATGATAAGCAGCAACAAAAAGAATAAGGGAGGCGTATAACATGGACCAGTTGCTTAAAACGCTCGGCATTGTGCTTAATGCCACGCTTATGTATACTCCCCCGCTGCTGTTTGCGGCGCTCGGCTCCTGCTGCTCCGAAAAATCCGGCGTTATAAACATCGGTATAGAGGGCATGATGACAATAGGCGCCTTCACCGGCGCTGCCGTGGGCTATTTTTCCGGCGATCCTTGGCTGGCGTTCCTTTGCGCGGGCCTTGCGGGCATGGTTTTCGCGCTGATACACGGCTTTGCCTGCATAACCTGCAAGGCGGATCAAACCATATCCGGCACGGCAATAAACTTCCTTGCCAGCGGCATTGCCGTTTACGTTTGCCGCCTGCTCTTTGCAGGCAATACGGAAACGCACCCAGTGCCCAATAAGCTCCCCCGCATATTCAACGGCCTTTTTGAATGGTGCAACGCCAACCTTGGCGGCAAATGGGGCGAAGCGTTTGCAAAGAACGGCTTTCTTGACAACGTGTTCAACACATACGCTTCCGCGTATGTAGCGTTCATATTGGTGCTTGTGATATGGTTCATTTTCTATAAAACGCGCCTCGGGCTCAGGCTCCGCGCCGTGGGCGAGCATCCGCAGGCGGCGGATACGCTGGGCGTAAACGTTTCCCTCGTGCGCTATATCTGCGTTGCGCTTTCCGGCTTCCTTGCGGGCCTTGGCGGGGCGAGCATAACGCTTGCAACGGTTTCCGTGTATCGCCCGTCCATAGTTATAGGCCAGGGCTTCATAGCCATTGCCGCGGTAATATTCGGCAAGTTTAAGCCGCAGGGCGCTATGCTTGGCTGCATACTGTTCGGCTTCTGCAACGGGCTGAAGGTAGTCGTCGGCTCAAGCGGCTCCATACCGGTGAACATAATATCCATGATACCGTATGTGGTCACGATAATCGCGCTCATACTCTTCGTTGGCAAGGCGCATGTTCCCGCCGCGAACGGCAAACCGTATATTAAATCAAAATAATCAAAAAACTACACGGCGGGCGCGGCAGCTCGCCTTTGTAAATTCAGTCAAAACATGTAGGTGTTCGGATAATGATTCGGGAGGCAATTTTGAAGCGGGATAAAAAGAGCCGTGCGCTTTTCATACTTTGCATGGCACTGTATGCTGCGGCATTCGCAGGCGCTATACGCTCGTTAATTGTTTTTCACTGGATGGGCGCATTTGTAATGTTTATCCGGCTTGTTAAAACCGTGCTGATGGTTCCCCTGCCTATGCTTTTAGCCACCATCATAATGCTTCGTATATGCAACAGCGCGCCTTGGCGCAGAGCAGCCGCCAACATATGCTGGTGGTATCTGTTTTCGGTTTACTTCATAATTCTTTGCTTCGTACTGCTCGGCGGCTTTAGACGCGAATATGACTACACTTATCTTGCGCCTAATTATGTCCCGTTCGCTACGCTGCACTCTCAGTTTGCAAACCTGTTCACGGACAGCTATTTCTTTGCCAGCATATTGGGCAACGCGCTGCTGTTTTCGCCGCTTGCGCTGTTGCTGCCGTGGAAGATACACGCGAAACATAACCTTGCCGTATCGGCCGCAATACTTATAGGCATGGTAATACTGTTTGAAACCGTGCAGCAGCTTTCCCATGTCGGCGTTTTCGATATTGATGATATTCTGCTCAATTCTCTCGGCATAGCGGCGGGAACCGTGCTGCATATACCAATAGACAGGCTGATAAAGACGCATTTTGCCATTCGGTAAAACAGGAATATCAAAAGGGCGAGCCTTTTCGGTTCGCCCTTCTTTTATACTGCTAAGATTTAGCTGTGCTTGCGGCTGCGCGCTGCAACGAACGCGGCGGCGGCCATCACGCAAAGCGCTATGCCCATGTACGCCGTGCCGGAATCGCCGGTCTGCGGGGGCAGGGGCTTGGCGGGAGGAATCACGGGAACGTAGTCATGGTAATCATAATAGTAGCTGTTGGTTACGGCAACGCTCGCTGTGCCGTTTTCGCCCGTGCTGACATATATTCCGTTTGTCCTGGGCAGATCGTACCCGGCCACGTCCCTGCCGGTGCTTACGGCGGAATAATTCGCTCCGGTGAACACATAGCCGCTCAGGTTCGGGTTCTGCTCCGTCACTTCATATACGTTATAGCCAACCTCTATCGTTGCGGAATAGGTATTGTCGCTGTTGCGGTTAAGCACAACGGCCATTGCGCTGCCCAGCGTCATGCCGTCCTCGTTCATGGGGCGCACATACACGGTGAAGCTGCGGGGCAGGTCGTAAGCGTAAACGCCGCGGAAGTTCTTGGTTATGGTCAGCTTGCCGTTCTGGGGCTTCTGCTCGGCATACCTGTTGGTTATTTCAACATGGCCTTCCGTCATGTTCTCAAGCACTATTTCCTGCGTAGTCTGGCCGTTTATGGTTATGGTGGTGGCTTCGCAGTAGTAGCCGTTTATTTCGGTGCAGCCCTTCTCCTCTATGGTGTATTTGCCGGGGGCCACTTCAATATCAAGCCTGAACCCATTAGCCTTGTTCAGCTTGTGCTCGGCGCCGTTCACGGCAACGGTAACCTCGTAGCCTTCGGGTATATCCACGCCCTCAACGGTTTTCTTGATGGTCAGCTTCGCCTTAGGCTCTTGCTTTTTGGAGTAGGTATTGGTCACGGTAACGGTTTCCTCGTCGCCCTCGGCAAGCGTTATGCCGTTGTTCGCGTCAAGATTGCTGTACTCTGTCTTTACGAAGTCGTAACCATCTATGTTGGACTTATCCGTCTCGGTCACGGTGTAAGTGCGCGCGTCAAGCTCTATTGTCCTGCTGAGCTCGCCCTTTTTCAGGGTTATGGTCTGATTGCCTACGGTCACGGTAACTTCGTAATCGTTGGGCAGCTCAACGCCGTTCTCAAGCCCTTCAACCTTCTTTATCACGGTCAGCTTGGCCTTTGGGGGAACGCGCTCGTATTTGTTGATGAACGTAAGGCTCACTTCTTTGTTCTCGGATACATACATACTGTATCCGCCATTTTCTTCATCATAAATCCTATTGTCAGTCCTCGTCTCGACAAGCCTATAACCGTTTATATCGGTGCTGTCAACCTCATTTATGTAATAATATTCTTCGTCCAGGTTTTCAAACGTATAGGAGAAATTATTACCGGCGTTCAGCGTTACGTTTTCATTCACCGACTTATCCGAGTTATACACATTCACGGTAACTTCGTAATTATCGGGAACGTCAACGCCTTCAACGGTCTTCTTTATGGTAAGCTTACCGGGCTTTATTACCGTGCCATGCTTGACATATTTGTTTTCGATGGACACCCTACCTGTTTTGCCTTCGGCAATGGTTATTGTGCCGTTTGCATCAAGCCCGCTGTATCCCGTGCGTCTGTGATCATATCCCGGGATGCTGCCGGAAGCCGTCTCCACAACTGTGTGGGGCTTACCAGCCTCAACTTCAACGGAGTAACTGCCGGTGATCATATTGTTGGCATCCAGCACATGCTCAACGCCATCTATTTCCACCTTAATGAAATAATCAGCAGGAACGGTGACGCCGCTTTCAAGGCCGCTTATTTCTTTCCTTATTACCAGCGTGGCCTTCCCCGGTTCGGGAGTGGGGGTAGGCGTGGTGTCGATTTCCCACTGGGCTACAAGCTTTGCGTGGGTATATACGTTCAGGTTCTTTCCTTCGCCTATGGTGCTACTCGCGCCTACCTGCTCGGAGAAGGTCAGCTCGTTGCCGTTCCTTGTGCATTTTGCATAATAGGTCACTTCCCAGCCGACGAACTTTACTTTCCATTCGTCGGCAACAACCGACTTCACATTGGTAGTCACGCTGTTGGTGGTATGCTTCCAGTTCTTTATATCCGATACCGCAGAATAATTGTATTCAAACTTGGTATTGGCAACAAATTTGCCCGCGCCAATGCCGTATGCGTTGTCGCTGCCCTCGGTTGTCCACCATGCGCTGTTATTAAGCGCTTCGGCAAGCTTGGCGTTATTCCCGCACAGGGTCAGCACATTGCCGTAGTCGTATTCAACATAAACGGGCTGCGGTATGGGCGCAACCTGAATAAGTATGTAGTAACCATGGTTGCCATTGCTGTTGCTGCTGTGGCAGAAATTCTTGCTGTTAAGCTGAGTGGACAGCTTGAACGTGCCGTCATTCTGCTTTACAGAATCCGCAAGGCTGAAGGGAACGTTATAGGCATTGCCCGCGCTCCATGTTTGGCAGCTGTACGGACTCGCCGCGCCAGGGTCGATGCAAGCCACAACTATTCTGGATACATAGTGGCCTTCCGCCGCCGTTATGGCAAGCTCCACGCTCTGCTCCGTTTGGCTGCTTGCGGAAGTATAATAGCTGCTCAGCGCCATGCCGTTGGCTGTGCCTGTTGTGTTGGAATCCTGATGCGTAACGGCGGCGCCGTTCAGCGTCACCGCGGTCACGCCCGTGCCGGTATTGCCGGTTTTTGTAGTCCCGCTACCCGTAAACGTATCCCAAACGACCTTTTTGTTGCCATTCCATATTCTTTGATCGAGGTAGCCGCCCTGCTGCCCTCCGCCGGGTCCGCCGCCGCCACCGGGTCCGCCGCCGCCACCGGGTCCGCCCTTATCCGCGAGCGCGATGCTCGGAATAAGCGCAAGCGCCATGAACAGAGCCATTACAAATGCAAAATGCCTTCTCATAAATTCCCTCCTGTTTTTCTATGTTTTTTCACCACTCACACGCATCCGTGTTTTTCTGTACCGGCATACATGGATACGCGTGTGTATATTATAGCATGCCGTCTCTTGTCCGCTCAACCTAATCTTTTATTATTCAATCATTATATATTTTTAGTTTGATTAATTAAGCAAGCGCATGGCATAGCACCATGCGCCCGTGTGATTCGCTTTTTTCAGCCTTCCATCTGCTTCCCCAGGAAGTTCGCCGCCGTTTCCGTGGCCTTTTGCTCCGCACGGCCTATGCCTGCGTTCTCGTCGCGGCTGAGCAGCATCACCGCGCCTATCGGATCCCCGGCGCAGATTATCGTGGCTATCGCCGCCGCGGCAAAGGGCTGCGCCCCGTCCGCAGTAATGTGCGGCGCCGTACCGCCGTCCGCCCCAACGCACAGCCTGCCGCGCCTGTCCATCAGCTCCTCAAGGTCGCTGTGTATGGGCTTATCTATCAGCTCCTTGCGGCATGGCCCGCTCGCGGCTATCACCGTGTCCTTGTCGCACACGGCCGCCGTCATCCCAAGCGCCAGCTGCAGCGATTCCGCGTATTCCTTCGCAAAATCCCCCAGCTCCCCTATCGGCGAATACTTTTTCAGTATCACTTCGCCCTCGCGGTCGGTAAATATCTCCAGTGGGTCGCCGTTACTGATAACATTGACACGGAAAACCTTGTCCTCATGGTTTTTGGAGGACTGAATCAGCGTGTTTTCGATATTTTCCGTGCCTAACTTAAAATTTGCGGCGTCCTCCGTTTCTGCGGGGAGCGTGCCGCAGCGCAGCAGCGTGTCGATGTCGGATTGAAGCCTGATTTCCAAGTGATCTTCAAAGACGAGAATCTTGTCAATCAGCAGCTCCAGATCGTTTCGTTCCAGCTTATCCTTTTCCAGAATGTCGCGGAACACGTCGATGGCGGTCTTTGCCACGCGGTTCACCTGAATGATGGTGTTGCGCTTGTCGCTCAGCAGGTCGATCTGGTGGTTGATGCCGTCGATCTTTTTTTGCAGGTCTGCTTCCATCTCGTCATACAGCGCCTCGATGGAAGCTTCCTGCTCCGGCTTTTTCATAATCTCCCGGATGCGCTGGCGCTTCGTCACCTTCAGCTCCTCGGTGAGATCGGCCAGCACCGCTGCCAGATTGTCGGCAGACTGTTCCGTTTCCGCAACCTGCTCGGTCTCCCGCTTCAGTTCCTCGTTGAGTTGCGCCAGCATGGCGGAGGAGCTGTCCGCCAGCTTGCGCACATAGCTCTTCAGCAGCTCGTCCAGCCGGTCAACGCGGATATGGTGGCTGGTGCAGCCCTTGAGGCCGCGCCGGTGGTACGTGCCGCAGGTGTAGGCGGGGGCCAAATCGCTGCGGCTCATGGCGAACAGCGGGCTGCCGCAGTCGCCACACTGCAAAAAGCCGGAATACACGTTGTCATTGATCTTGACGCCGCGATAGTTATTACGGCTGCGCTTTTCCCGCAAAGCGATGGTGATGGCGAAGGTGCGGTAGTCGATGATGGCCTGATGGTGGTTTTCAATGACGATATGCTCATCGTCGTTGCGCTTGATCTCCTTGCCGTTGATCTTGGCGCGGGTATACTTGCCCTGCCGGAGCGTGCCGATATAAAAATCGTTGTCGAGAATGCCCTGCACCGTGGCGATGGCCCATGCGTTCTTGGCCTCCCGCTTTGTCTTCTTGCCCGCCGCCTCCTTGCGCATCCGCTCGGACATACGCGGTGTGGGAACGCCCTCGTCGGTAAGGTAGTTGGCGATTTTCTTGTAGCCCCAACCGGCGTTGCTATAGAGATCGAAAATCCTGCGGATGGTCTCGGCTTCGGTGGGGATGATCTCAAACTGCTTGTCCTCGGTTACGAGATAGCCGTAGGGCGCGGCGCAGATCCACTCGCCGTCGTTCTGCCGCCGCTTCACAACGCTGCGCACCTTGCGGGAGGTGTCCGTGACGGGCATTTCGTTCACAAGAAACTGGAACTGGATTTTCAGCCAGTCGTCGTCATTGGGAAAGTCCACGCCGTCGCCGATGGAGATGATGCGCACACCTGCGTCGCGCAGGTCTTCCAACTCCACCAAACCGCGGCTGTTGCGGCGGGAGAAACGGGAAAAGTCCTTGATGATGAGGATGTCGTATTTGTGAGACATGAGTCCTCGGCGCATCTCCTGATACCCCTCGCGCTGCTCAAACGTGTAGCCAGAGCGGTCGCGGTCTTCAAAAAACGTCAGCGTGCTGCCGGGGAAGTGGGTTTTTACATAGTCCTCGATGATGGCCTTCTGGTTCTCAATCGAGATGTTCTTTTGATCCTGCTCATCGTCCACGGAAATACGGGCATAGCCCGCGATGTCAAATGTTTCAATCATGGTCATTCACCCTTGAGATATTTTTCCGTCTGCCGGTCAAACTCGGAGATGTATTCAGCGTCTTGCTTCTTGCGGAATTCATCGTAAATTGCGCCGACCTTTTTGGTCGCCGCTTCCCGCGAAATGCGACCTTTTCCGTCCAGCACCTTGCGGCGGTTGTTGGTCAGGAATCGATCGGTTTCGTTCAGCCAATCCTGCATACTCATCAGCTGCTCGTCCTCTGCCATCAGCTCGGCGTAGTCGATGAACATGGTCACCAGCCGGTTCAGACGGGACAGCTCCTTTTCGTTCAGATAGTTTTTTGCCACCAGTGTGTCGCTTTTTAGTATCTTTCCATCCGGCGCGCCTTTCCATGTGGTAAGCCCCATCGTGGGACTGTCCAGTGTTGCCCGCTCGGAAATCAGCTCCGCGGCAGTCTTGCCGGTGACGGCGTAATGCAGCTTGTTTTGTACGAAGGCATAGAAGGCCTTTGTCGTCTCACTATTTTTGTCGTAATCGTAGCTGCACTGCTCAAACACGTCTGCAATTTTTTGATAAGCTCGCCGTTCACTGGCGCGAATCTCGCGGATGCGCTCGAGCAGTTCGTCGAAGTAATCCTTGCCGAACGGACGGCCGTTCTTCATCAACTCGTCATTCAGCACAAAGCCCTTCTGGATGTACTCTTTGAGCGTCTTCGTCGCCCACTGGCGGAAGCGTGTGGCCTTCTTGGAGTTCACGCGGTAACCCACGGCGATGATAGCGTCGAGGTTATAAAAATTGGTGGGCTTCGTAGAAAATTCGGAAATTCCGAATTTTCTCATGCAGGATGCTTTGTCCAGTTCTTCCTCATCGAAGATGTGTGACAAATGCTCGCTGACATTTGACTTACTGGAGTCGAACAATTCTGCCATGCCAACCTGAGTCAGCCAGAATGTCTCATCCATAAATACAACGTTTACAAATTCTTTTCCGTTTTCATCGCTGTACAGGAGAATTTCACTGTGCTCCATCATTTCATGTTCCATTTGCGTTTCCCTCCGTTTCTCTGGCGGCAAGCATGAACCACACATATCTTTTGATAAACACATTATTTTAGATAATATTGTACAGGATGTTTTCAAGCTTTGCAAGGGCAAAAAAAGAAAAAAGGGGGGAAGAGATTTCTCTCTTCCGCCCGAGTTTCAGCGCTCCATGCCCACAGCCTGTTGCTTTTTCACCTGCTGCACGGCCTTTTCGGCGCTGCGGCGACGGTTGAAGATCAGCAGATCCCGCGTGTTCTCATAAAGATCGCCCCTGCCGGACTCGAACACGGCCACCATATATTTTTTCGCATTGTATTTGGCGTAAATTTCTTTTAGCCAATCCCGCAGGACGGGGTCGATTTTTTCTGCATTTGTCAACCAGATTTCCACAATTTTCTGATCGTCCCTGATGCTCATTTCCAAATAGAACCGCCTCCTTTATACCTTTATTTTTCTCATCTTTCCTGCTGCTTATGCGCGGCCACCTGCTTTGCCGCCTGCAAAATCTCCGGCGGGATGCCATCCGCCATGCGGTGCAGCTCATCAAGCTCCCGGAGCTTTTCGTTGATCTCCAGCTTTTTGCGGACGCTCTCCTTGGACGATGCGTCCAACTGCTTCTCCATCGCCGCGTTCTCGGCGGTCAGCGCCTTATAAGCGGCGTCATACTTCTTGAGCTTCGTCCGCAGAGCCTCCGCGCCAGGAACGTACTTTCCTAGCAGCGCCGCCAGCTCGTCCAGCTTGGCCTTTTTGTTGAACGGATTGGTGTCGTTCAGAATCGCCATGATCTGCTCCTTCATCCGGTTCAGGTGGACGGCCTCCTTGAACAGCCGCGGCGGGATATGGTCGCGCCCGGTTTCGCCGGCGCTTTCGCCGCGTTCCAAATCGGGGTAATTTTTGACCATGTGCTCCCAGAACTTGTCCTGCCACTGCGTCAGCTTCTTCTTGTTGCCGACGATTTCCTTGGCGCTGAGCCGCCCGTCCTCCGTCAGCGGGACAAAGCAAAGGTGCATATGGGGCGTTTTCTCGTCCATATGCACCACGGCGGATATGATGGTTCTCGGATTCTGATGCTGCTGGATAAAATCCAGTGCCTCCTGAAAATAGGCTTTGATTTCAGCTTTCTTCTTGCCCTTGAAGAACTCCGGGCTGGCCGTCACCAGCACCTCCACCACCCGCACGCTGTCGGAACGGGTGCGGCAGCCTGCTTCAGCAATCTGCTTTTCGGCCTCCGCACGGTATTTGCGTTCCGGGGATACCAGATGGAAGTTAAGGTGGCTGCGTGAGGTGTCAATATCGGGATTGCTGGCGTACTTCTCCTTAGTGCGCTCGTTGTGGGACTCAATGTGACCGATCTCCGGTCCCTTGTACTTGGCAAAGCGAAGAATGGCATACTGTGCTTTCATTGGTTATCCCTCCGTTTCTGCCAAACGATGTCGTAGCCGAGCACATCGGCCAACTCCACAACTTCCTTGTATCGGATACTTTCTCGCTGCAGCTTGGCGGAAAGATTGGAAACACTGTTGCTCCAGCCGTGTTCCTCGGCCAGCCGGTCAACCAGCTCCTGCATGGTAAATCCGACGCGGATGATCTGCGCCTTGATCTCATTTCTGATGTTCATAAAATCCTCCCCAATTTTTGTGATGAAAACAGCGAAGCAGGTTTGCGTTTCCGAAAACCTGCTTCGCTGTGTGATGTAATATTCTGTTTTCCTGAAATCCGCTGGAAAAGCGGCGGGCAATGCTCTCTTCATAAGTGAGGGGTATCGACTTTCCGGAACCGCGTGACTTCGCAGGAAACCGTGCAAACCCACGCGCATCCGTGAAGCCGGTACTCGATTCCGAGCAGCACGGTTTTGCGGAATCGTTTCGCCGCCGCGCAAATTTCTTTCCGGTTTTCACTTGTCTTGCAGATACCCCTTCCGTTTCAGCTCCGCCAGATCGGCAGTCACGTCCTCCGGACACATCCGCGCAAGGCAGCTCAGCTCGTAAATGTCGTACCGATCCACCAGAAGCAGCGTCATCAGCAGCTTCTGCGTGCCGGTCAGATCGCCGTCGTACAAGTGAAACAGCGGCAGTTCCTTAAAATAAATTCTTCCCATTGCATCCTCCTTCGCGGATAAACTGAAAATTCTCCATCCCATCCGCCCATCTATCCCACATGGGATGCTTGGGATGGATGGGATGGTGTTTTCTGTGTTTGATCTCATAAAATAGGCGGTGTCACCAAAGCTTCGATGCCCCAGAAGCCGTTGACTCGCTTGCCGAGCCGATTTGTGATGTGGTTATCATGTTCGATGCCAAATTCGTCGGCGTGCTTTTTCAAGGTCATACTTACTGTTCGTACCGCCAGCGGTTTATAGGTGTTGTCGTTGCACCACATGGTATAGATGGCGTACAGATCGGCAGAGGTGATGGTACTGTCAGCTTTCAGCCGAATATATCCTTCCGAACGCATGAACAGCAGTACATTGTCGGCCTCCCGTTTGGCTTCCGCACGGTTATCCTTGGTGCGTTCACTTTCGGTAAAGCGGTAGTTATTATCGATCAGTCTCCGCAAGCCGTCCAGACACCAGAGAAAAATGCCCTCGATCTCGCCACAGAGCTTGTCCGCAAGAAAGGGGTCATCCTCACGATTAGGCGGTTTCTTCTTAACGGACAGGATCAGCTGTCTGCGGTAGAAGCCATCGGAATGGTCATAGAGAGATTCCAGATCGCCATTACTGAACGCCAGAAAGCGGACATACATCTGTCCCTGATAGCTCTGCTCGCCCTTGCGCTCCAAATCCATGGGCATTTCAGCCGTAATCAGCGACTTGAGATAGTGGGTGGATTTCAGAGCTTCCATCTTCATGTCATCGTCTACCATCACAAGCTGATGCTCCAGATCAGCTCTGGCAAAAGGGCTGCGCTCCACCTTGGCAATGCTGCCGTTTTTCAGGTTGTCACCCAGCATCTTCTGCATCACAACCCCGATGCGGCTTTTGCCCTCACCGCCGTTGCCTTTCAGCAGCATCATGGTTTGCCCGCGGTTAGTGGGAAGAAGGCAATAGCCGAGGTACTCTTGCAGAGTAAGAATGTCCTCGTCCTCCAAAAGTTCCGATAAAAAATGCAGCCATGTGACTGGCTGCGGAGCATTGGCATCATATTTGACCGGCAGACGGTTACGACAGAATTCCTTGTGCTCGGTGAACTCGCCGTTCAGGAATAGCGTGCCGTTCGCCACATGGATTCGATCTTCGTGTACCGGCAGGTTGGGAACATAGGCTTCCAGTTTCACCATTTCCAGAAGTCCCGATGCCCGTTTTGCAAGGCCGCAGGTGAGAAAAGGGCGAAGCATTTCATAGATTTTCTTGCGGACACTTTCTTCATCAGTGATACGGCCATCCTTGGTGAAGAAATTGCTGCCCACACACACCATCGGATGCTGCTGAAGAAACTCCTCACAGAATCCGACTTCATTCACAGATTTGCCGTCATACCAAAAAGGTAATTCACCGGCGTACTCATGTTTACTCATTCATTTCCTCCTTGATTTCCTGCAGGCGCTCCTGCAGAAGTGTGATTTTGTTATCTTTCATCATGTCTTTTACCAGTTCTGCCCTTTCTTCATGTGAACCAATGGTCAACAGATCCAGCATATACTGCGTACATTCGAGCATATGACAGGCTTCCACGAAACGGTCATCCGGATTATCTTCCGGCGTCTGCGGTGCGTACTTCTCTTTCCAGTCCTGCAGAATGTGCAGATATTCGCTGAGCACCCGAAAGCAAAGCTTTTCGTTCTCGGCTTGTGTCGTATACATTTTTAACTTCGCCAGTACGGATGGCCTTCCTTCGCGGATACCAAAGTCAGCGGCAAGCTTCTGCGCTGCTTCCAGCGGTGTGATGCCGAACAGCTTCGATGTGAATGCAATCACATCACCGTTTTCCTGACACCCGAAGCAATGGTAATGATCCTCATACAGCTTCATGCTCGGATGCTGGTCGTCGTGAAAAGGACAGCAGACCATCCCGTTTCGGCTGACACTCAGCCCGAAATGTTCCGCCGCCATTCTCGGCGCGACCGTTGTTTTCACGGCTTCAAAAATTGTCATAGGCATTTCTCCTTTCAATATTTCCGACAAATTTCTTTGTCAACTGAATATACGGAGAAAAAGTCTTGGACCGAAAAAATCAGGCGGTATTGCAAGAAATCAAAAAAGCCCTCCTGCGTTTCTTGCAGAAATGCAAGTGCGGAAGGGCAACGAGTTGAAGTAAAAGTGATATTCACAGCAGCGAGTGAATAAAAGGTGAATTTTCACTCCGGCCTATTGAAAATCATGAAAATATGAGTATAATATAAGTAAGCTATAATGGAGGTATTGTATATGCAATATGAAAGCGAGCGCATTGAATATAAATCTCAGATGATCGATGACATTTATAAGGAGGTCATCGCATTTGCAAATACGGACGGCGGCGTGATCTATCTCGGTATTGATGATAAAGGCAACCAGATTGGCATTGACAATGTAGATGAAACCTACACGCGCCTGACCAACGGCATCCGTGATGCAATCGCACCGGATGTGACCATGTTCGTGCGGTATGTCCTCCAGGATAATAAGGTAATTCGGATTGAAGTCGGCGAAGGCAGCTATAAGCCCTACTATCTGAAGTCCAAGGGTATGAAGCCTACCGGCGTTTATGTTCGCCAAGGTGCGTCCAGTGTGCAGGCTTCCCCCGAACAGATTCGCCAGATGATAAAAGAATCAGACGGAGATACCTACGAAGATTCCCGCAGTTTGGAACAGGAATTGACCTTTGATGCTGCCAAAACTGCATTCCAGCGCTACGGTGTGGAGTTTTCCGTCGAGAAATACCGCGCTTTGGGCATCACCCAAAACGATGTGTACACCAGCCTTGCGTTGCTGCTTTCCGACCAGTGCCATCACACGATCAAAGTTGCCGTTTTCAAAGATGAATTCTGCACAGAGTTTCGTGACAGCAAGGAGTTCGGAGGTTCCGTGTTCAAGCAGCTTGATGATGCGATAAACTATCTTGCTCTGTGCAACAAGACTGTTTCCACGATCAAAGGAGTTGTTCGCACGGATAAGCAGGATTACCCCGAAGAAGCTATTCGTGAAGCTCTGCTCAACGCTCTTGTGCATCGTGATTACGGATTCAGCGGCAGCATCATCATCAATGTGAATGACAGAAAGATGGAGTTTATTTCGCTTGGCGGACTTCTCCCTGGCCTTTCTACTGAGGATATTCGCATCGGCGTTTCTCAGCCAAGGAACAAGAAACTGGCAGAGATATTTCACCGTCTGCGTCTGATTGAAAGTTACGGTACAGGTATTCGACGTATTTTCAAGCTGTACGAAAACTGTCCTGTACAGCCCACCATCGAGGCAACGACCAACGCTTTCAAAATCGTACTGCCGAATATGAATGCTGCCAGTGCTGCAAGCGAAGATGCACCGGCGACAACCGGCAAAGCCACTGCAGCCATCACCCCTCAGATGAAAACTGTGATGGGTTATCTGGCAGAGTACGGCGAAATGACCGACGAAGATCTGCAGGAACTGTTGAACGTCAAAAAGACGAGAGCCTATCTGCTCGCCCGTCAGATGAATGAAAATGGATTGATCGAAATTATCGGCAGGGGTGCGGGTAAAAAGTACAGATTGAAGTGAGGGGAATAGAATATGGCTATCAGCAAAAAGCTTGAAATTATATATCACAATGGCCAGCCAGATGGTATTCGCTCTATCCGCCGTCATCTGTCTACAATGACCACCTATGTCATTCCCCGCCCGCTGCTTTCGGAAGCCAAGAAGCTGACCGGCATCAATCGTCCCGGCATCTATTATCTCATCAGCGAGACGGATGATAACAAGATTGCACAGATCTATGTGGGACAGACTCGTAACGGGGTCAGCAGACTGGACGACCATAATCGTTCTAAAGATTTCTGGAACAAAGCTATTATGTTTCTTGCCGACAATAAGACCTTTTCTTTGGATATGATCAGCGGCCTTGAAGCTTATGCAATCGGCAAAGCAATCGATTCCAAGCGCTACAAAGTAGAAAATACCGTCAATCCCAAATATGAGATTGATGAATATGATCTTCCTCTGATTGAGGAAGTGTATGAAGAAATCAAGTTTATCATGGCAACGCAAGGCTATAAAATGGAAAACACCAAAGCAACCTTGAACGATGCCAACACGCTGCACACCACACGTAACGGCGTTCATGCCCTTGGTGTGTATGATGGTGAAAAATTTGAAGTCCTCGAAGGTTCTGAAATTGATATGAGTCGCAAATGTCATTCAGAAAATATTGAGAGACAGCGGCAAACAGCCATTCAGAACGGTGACATCCTTCTTAACGGCAACAAGTACATACTGAATGTTTCCGTTCCGTTTACTTCTCCCAGCTCAGCTGCCATGTTCGTGCTCGGAGGAAGCATCAACGGATGGATTGAATGGAAAAACAAAGGCGGAAAGACTCTGGACGAAATGTACCGAAAGTAAAGCGGGTAAATGATATTGAAAATAGAGCAAGGAGGTGTGGTACATGAGCAACGAAAGTGTTTATCTTCCCGGAAAAATCCGTGACCGCATACAGGACTTGATGAAATCCCGAAAGATCACACAGGCTGAGCTTGCCACTCGCATCGGCTGTTCGGAAAGTTCTTTGAGTCGTTTCATCAGCGGCAAGACGGACAAGCTGGGTGACGAAAATATCATTCGCATTGCCCGTGTGTTCAATGTCTCCACCGACTTCCTGCTTGGCGAGGTCGATACCCCTGACCGCCTGAATTACGATATTTCCGAACTTGGCCTGTCGGTGCAGGCAGCGAGAAATCTGTATACTCACAAGGTGAATCCGCGGGTGGTCAATGCGCTGCTTGAAAATCCGGAGTTTGCCAACACCACAAATCTGATATCCGGTTATTTGGATGACGAACTTGCCAAGGGTTTTGCGGCACAGAATCAGCTGTACGCAACTGTCGCCGGTATGCTGAAAAGCCAACCGGAAGCAGTTGACGATGTAAAGAAATTGCAGACCCCGACATATCAGGCAGACCTTACTGCAATCCAACGCTCGTTCATGTCTGCTGTGCAAGCAGTAAAGAAAGAGGTCGGTAACGATCTGTCTGCCAACCGTGAATTGACCTCGCAAGCAGTGAAAGAGATTTATGCCGAGTTGACCAAAGGGCAGAAAAAGCTAAATCGCAAAATCACCGCAGAGCAGATTGGTGAAGCGGTGGCACAGTCCGTTTCCCGTCTGCCCGGTATTGACACAGAAGCGGTCAAGCAGATGTTCCTTGCAATGACCGGTACGTTACAAAACCATGAAAAGAGACCCGATAACCAATGAACAGCTCTGTGCGTTGGCCAAGCGGGGAGACGCCGATGCGCAGAATCTGCTGATTGAAAACAATCTTCGCTTCATCAAGAAGACTGCATACGAAGTGTGGAGCGCACAAGCGGAGTTGAACCGATCTCTGCAAATTTCACTTGACGATCTTGTGCAGGAAGGCTCGTTGGGTTTGCTCGGCTGCATCGACAGCTATAATCCCAACAGCGGAAACCTATTTCTGACATATGCCGCTTCCGCAATACGGAACGCCATGATCGACTACATCCGCTCACAGAATGTATCCTTTGAGGCGAAGAACCTGAACAGCATTGTTTCTCTGGATGAGCTTGCAAAAGATGAGGTTCGGAGCAAGCACAGTTTTATTGCAGACCCCACTCTCCAAACTCCGGAACAGATATATCTGGCACAGGAACGGTACGATGATCTCCACCATGCTCTTGATATGATCGAGAACAGAGAGAAACAGTATTTGCGTTATCGCTTCGGCTTCGATGATGATACGGAGCATCCGCTGACGGAGACAGCGAAGCATTTCAATCTCTCCGTAAGCAGGGCAAAGAAAACCGAAGCGCAAGCCCTGGATAATGTGTGGCTGGAGTTGCCGTGGTGGTACGAACAGCATCGAACATTTCTGCTTGCATCTATCATAGAAGCATGGGGTGCATTTTTGAAAATAATCGACGAAATGACGGATGAATAAGCGATGACCTTTTGGGGAAATGCGTCGCGGCGGGGTTTATATACCTCTTGCTCCCCCGGCGATGCAACACAGTTTCGGTCAACGACCTGCACTTTGCTGCATCGCCTACACCCGAAGAACGAATATCCGCAAGCCTCCCGTGCCTGCAAATATCCGTCCTTCTGCTGCCGCAGGAAACGGTCTGTCCGGTACGGTGACAGCCCCTTTCCTGCGTCAGCGGTCGCAAAAGGTATAACACACTAGACTTTGCGAGCAAAATCGTGTGCCAACAGGGCGCTTCTCGCCCCTATTGGAAACCCTGAGCCAAAGGGATTGCATCCCTCTGGACACCTACATTTTTCTTCACACGGCGGTACCCAAACTGTAAAAATGCAGTTTGCCACCGATGCGAAGAAAAACAAAAGGAAGCATCTGCGCCAGGTTCGTGAAGACGCAAATCTTCCTTTTGGTGCAGGTGTGCAGTATAATAGATTATATCTTCAGCCCCTGCAATCCGTTGTGACGGGGTGAAACGAAAGAATATCGGCGTAAGCCGAAGGAGAAATAGATATGATAAACATTCGAAAACTGGAAGCAGACCTGTGGGAATCCGCCGACCTGCTCCGCGCAGGCTCCAAGCTGACCTCCAACCAATACTGTATGCCCGTGCTGGGCCTAATCTTCCTGCGTTATGCCTACAGCCGCTTCAAACTGGTGGAGTCGGAGATTTTGAAAAATCGTCCCGTCCGCAACGGGCGCATGATGCCTGTGGAGGCCAGCGACTTTGCGTCCAAGAGCGCACTGTTCCTGCCCCGGGAAGCCCAGTATGAATACTTGGTCAAGCTCCCTGCTGATATCGCATCCGCGGGTTTGACCAATCAGAGCGGTCATACCATGAACAGCCTTGGCGAAGTGGTCAACAACGCCATGGAGCTGGTAGAAGCCCAGTCTGAGCAGCTCACCGGCGTGCTGCCCAAGGATTACACCATGTTCTCTGACGAACTGCTGGCAGAACTTCTTCGCATCTTCAACAATAGCGCACTGGACGAAGTGGGCGGCGATATCATCGGCCGTATCTATGAATACTTCCTCAATAAATTCGCTAAGAACATCGCCCAGGACGATGGTGTGTTCTTCACGCCCAAATCGCTGGTCAAGATGATCGTCAATGTGCTGGAGCCGACCGGCGGCATTCTGCTGGACCCCGCCTGCGGCAGCGGCGGTATGTTTGTCCAGACCGGAGATTTTGTAAACGCCGCTGGGATGGAAGCCAACTCTGCTATGACCTTCTACGGTCAGGAGAAGGTGGAATATAACGCCCAGCTCTGCCTGATGAATATGGCCGTTCACGGTTTGAACGGCATCATCAAGTCCGGCGATGAGGCCAACACCTTCTACCACGATGCCCACAATCTGGACGGCTGCTGCGATTATGTCATGGCCAATCCGCCCTTCAATGTGGACAAGGTCAATGCCGAGTCTGCCCAGAGCGCAGGCCGTCTGCCCTTTGGCCTGCCTTCCGTCAACGCAAAAAAGGAGTTCGGCAATGCCAACTATCTGTGGATTTCCTATTTTTATTCCTACCTGAACGAGAAAGGTCGCGCGGGCTTCGTCATGGCATCCTCCGCCACGGACAGCTCCGGCAAAGACCGGGACATTCGGCAAAAATTAGTGGAGACTGGCCATGTGGATGTGATGGTCAGCGTGGGCAATAACTTCTTCTATACCAAGAGCCTGCCCTGCTCCCTGTGGTTTTTTGATAAGGGCAAAAGCGAGGAGCTACAGGACAAGGTGCTGTTCTTGGACGCCCGGAATTATTACACTGTGGTGGACCGCACTCTGAACGAGTGGAGCGAGTGGCAGCTCAAAAACCTGAATGCCATTGTCTGGCTGTACCGGGGCGATGAGGAAAAATACACAGGGCTAATTGGTGAGTATGTCAATCGCATCAAAAGCTTTGTCTCATCTATTGTCAGCTTCCAGACAGGAATGTTATCTACGGAAATGCTTCCGGATTTCTACCGGGAAGCAAATGCAAAGGGGCATGAATTGCAGCAGAAAGCAGATGCAATGGAAACCCTGGATGATTGTGTAGAAATCCAGCAAATGTTGGAGGATTTTCTGCGTTTGCAAAAGATTGCTGTGACAAAGTTTGCCCCATATCTGGAAGAAAACAAAATGAGAACGCCTGTCAAACAACTGCTGGCTAGCAGAGCAGGAAGAAGCCCAGCAAGAGTCTCTTGGTATGTAAAAGAGTTAAATGGCATCATTTCTTCTCATGAGCAATGCATCCGTGAGTGTGTGGATATTATCCGGGAAGCACGATGGCTCTATGAAAAGTTTGGCGAGGGCGAGTACCGGGATATTCCCGGCCTGTGCAAGGTGGCGAGCCGCACCGAAATCGCAGAGAAGAACTACTCCCTGACCCCCGGCGCCTATGTGGGAGTTGCCGCTGTGGAGGACGACGGCGTGGACTTTGCCCAGCGCATGGTGGAGATTCATGAGGAACTGCTGACATTGCAGGCAGAATCCAATGAGCTGATGCAGACCATCTCGAAGAACATGAAGGAGATGGGGCTATGAGTTGGGAAATGACAATAATAGGCGATCATTGTACAGTAACCTCCAGTAAACGATTTCACTTGTCTGAAAGATCAAATTCTGGGGTGCCGTTCTATTGCTCAAAAGAAATCATTCAGAAAAATCGTGGAGAAGAAATCACAGATTGCGATTATATAAGTGAAGAATTATACCTGAATATCGCTGAGAAATTTGGTGTGCCGCAGGAAAATGACTTGCTTGTAACAACAAGAGGAACGATTGGCGTTCCTTATCTATATCGCAGGAATGACAGGTTCTATTTTGCAGATGGTAATCTCACATGGATTAAAGATTTCAAGGAAACACTCCTTCCACAGTTTTTATATTACTGGTTTCGTACACATGAAGGTCAAAAGAAAATTGATGCAATCGCAAAAGGAACCGCGCAAAAAGCAGTTCCAATAGCAGGCATCAAAACATTGGAAATCAGTCTGCCTCCCGTAGATGTGCAGCGTCAAATTGCGGATATACTTACTACCTATGATTCTCTGATTGAAAACAACCAGAAACAGATCAAGCTGTTGGAGGAAGCGGCGCAGCGGCTGTATAAGGAATGGTTCGTAGACCTGCGCTTTCCCGGTCACGAAACCACGCCTATCGTGGATGGCATCCCGCAGGGGTGGGAAAAGTGTTTATTGTCTGATATTATTGGTTATGAAATCGGTGGAGGTTGGGGTGAAGAAAAGCCAACAGAAAAGTGCGATATTCCCGCTTATGTTATTCGTGGAACCGATCTTTATGGAGTTACGCATGGAGATTCTGTAGATATTCCATACAGATTTCACGAGAAAAAGAATCTGGATGCACGACGGCTGGCTGATGGCGATATTATATTTGAAGTATCCGGCGGTAGCAAGACAGAAGGTGTTGCACGAACTGCGCTGATTCGTTCCGCAATGTTGGAACAATGGAGCGAACCAGCAATGTGTGCCAGCTTTTGTAAGCTAATTCGCGTGAGAGAGCCAAAATATGCACAGTTGCTGTTTAATACCTTTCAGTACATGAGAGCATCAGGAAAAACAACGGAATATGATAAACGAAGTGCCAGTAGCATTGTGAATTATAGATGGAAAGATTTTCTTGCGACTGAAACGGTTCTTATTCCGGATGAGGTGATGCTCGAAAAATACAATGCACTCGCAAACAATATGTACCAATTGATTGTACAAAAATCCATTTCTATTGAAAAAGCAAAAGGTGCCCGCGACCGCCTGCTTCCCAAACTGGTGAGCGGGGAAATCGAGGTGTAAATTATGGGGAAAGTTGACATTCTTAACCGAGGCGAATTTGTGGAACAGCTCTTGCGGTTGATGGAACATATATCTTCAAACAAGGCATCAACTTGTTTTGCGATTAACGGCACATGGGGCTGTGGAAAGAGCTTTGTTTTGGATTTGTTCCAAGAAAGGTTGGAGCAAATCCAATCCGAAGAAACCTATACCGACAAATACTTTGTCGTCAGGTATAATAGCTGGAAGTTCGACTATTATGAGGAGCCTTTGGTTGCTATTGTATCGACAATGATAGCGGCTATCGAAGAGAAAACGAAACTGTTCCCCGATAGTGAAGAAAAACGTGAAATACTTGGTATGCTAAAAGCTACTGGAGTTGCACTGCTTTCAATTGCAAATGATGCCGTGAAAGAAAAAACTGGGTTGGATTTTCAAAAAGCGTATGGCATTGTGAAATCTGGAGAAAAAGAAGGTGCTGCAGCTTACGAAAACGAGCATGACTATGATGTGTATTTTGGCTTCAATAAGATGATCACCAAACTCGCTGAACTCCTCGAAGAAATCTCCAAGGACTACACAATCGTTTTTATCGTAGATGAACTGGATAGATGCACGCCGGAGTATGCGGTTAAAGTTTTAGAGAGACTACATCATTTAACGGAGAATCAGTCAAATATCATAACGGTAATAGCCATCGACAAGCCGCAGTTGGCCGTAAGTGTGAAACAGTTGTTCGGATTTGATCATCCGGAAAAATACCTTGAAAAATTCATCAATTTTGAAATCAAGTTGGATAATGGCTCTATTTCAGAATCAATAACAGAAAAATATGCTGATTTCATCGAGTTGTTCGACAAAGATATTTTTCAGTTTGATGATCCTGTAGAGGAGTGCTTGCAGGCAATATTTAAAGATATTGATATTCGCACGCAGGAACAACTCGTGAAGAAAGCTACAATTGCACATAAGTTGCTTTACACAGAAAAACGGGACTATTCTTTCCTGTGTATGGAATTATTGACTGCAGTAATGATTTGTGTGCATAAGTATCAAGGGCTTTTTGATAATACTTCGTTTAATGGTTCTTCCTTTGATCAGGTGTTCATGGTGAATCGGAGAGGGAATTTGCCGGCATTTGCTGAATTTTTCAAAGAGAAATTTGAGCTAATTTATTTTGGCCAAGGTCATTCGTTTCCAGATGAGACGCTCAAATATGTTTTGCCTGCTAACCCGACTTTATACGGCGCACTCTTGTTTACATGGTGTTGGATGCACAGCAAAAGGTCTGTGGCCGTTCTGCATACAACGGGTGATGTGTATACGCCGATTAACGATAATCATAAAGATCTCCTAAAATTCGCTGAAATGATTAACTTGATGCAATAAGGACAGACATTGTCAAAAGATTCTGAGACAGGGGGTCACGCCATGAGCTACGACTATTCCGAAAATATTCTTGTACAGGAGAGTGCTGGACATCTGCTCCACGATGAGCTGGGCTGGGAGGTGGCCTTTGCCTACAACACAGAGAAGCTGGGCGAAAACGGAACCTTTGGCCGCAAGAGCTACAGGGAGATTCTGCTGGCCCGGTATTTTCGGGAGGCTCTGCTGCGCCTGAATCCGTGGATCACACCCGCTCAGATGGACGAGGCCAAGCGCACTCTGGAATATCGGCTGTCCACCGTCTCCCTGCTGCAGATCAACGAGGAAAAATATTTCCTGATTCGTGACGGCATCCCCGTCACAGTGAAGAAGCCAGGCGGCAAAACCGAAGAGAAGAAAGCTGCTGTTATCGATTTTCAGAATCCCGATAACAACCATTTCCTCGCCATCAAAGAGCTGAAGATCCACGGTGACCTGTACCGCCGCCGCACGGATATTGTCGGCTTTGTCAACGGGATTCCTCTGCTGTTCATCGAACTGAAGAAGAACACCGTGGATGTGCAGGATGCCTATACCAACAACTATACCGACTATCTGGACACCATTCCCCATCTGTTCTACTACAACGCTTTCCTGATCCTCTCCAACGGCGTGGAGGCCAAAGTGGGTACCCTGGGCAGCAAATATGCGTTCTTCCACGAGTGGAAGCGTCTGTCTGAGCAGGAGCAGGGCAGCGTGGCGCTGGAAACCATGCTCCGGGGCATCTGCAAAAAGGAAAACTTTCTTGATTTGCTGGAAAACTTCATCCTGTTTGACCACTCGGGTGGGCACACAGCAAAAATCCTTGCCCGGAACCACCAGTATCTCGGTGTCAACGAGGCGATCAAAGCCTATGAGGCCCGCAAGCTGAACAACGGCAAGCTGGGCGTGTTCTGGCATACCCAGGGCAGCGGCAAGAGCTACTCCATGGTGTTCCTGGCGCAGAAGATTCGCCGCAAGTTCTCCGGCTCGCCCACCATTGTCATTCTGACTGACCGGGACGAGCTGAACACCCAAATTAGTGATACCTTTGAAAACTGCGGGTTGCTGGGCAAGACAAAGGCCAGCCAGTTCATCGCGTCCAGCGGGGCAGATCTGGAGCAGAAGCTGCGGGGCAATCCTAGCTTTATCTTCACGCTGATTCAGAAATTCAACAAGACGGATGTGGAGCCAATCTACCCCGACCATGACATTCTGATTATGTCCGATGAGGCGCACCGCAGCCAGTACGGCATTTTTGCGGACAACATGGTGCGCCTGCTGCCGACAGCGTCCCGAATCGGCTTTACCGGCACGCCGCTTCTGTCCAATGACAACATCACCGAGCGCACCTTCGGCGGCTACATATCGGTGTATGATTTCAAGCGGGCGGTGGAGGACGGCGCGACCGTGCCGCTGTACTACGAAAACCGCGGCGAAAAAATCCTGGATATCAAGGACAATCCGGAAATCACAGATCGGATTCTGGATGCCATTGAGCAGGCGGATCTGGATGTGGATCAGCAGGACAAGCTGGAGGCGGAGTTCGCCAAAGAGATCCATCTGCTGACAGCAACGCCCCGCCTGGAATCCATCGCACGGGATTTTGTGAGCCATTACTCCGATTTGTGGACAAGCGGGAAAGCCATGTTTGTTTGCCTGAATAAGGTGACCTGTGTTCGCATGTATGATTTGGTTCAAAAATATTGGGCGGCTGAAATTGAAGCGCTGAAAATTCAGATCAAACACGCCACGCAGCAAGAGACCCAGGAGCTGGAGCGCAAGTTGCAATGGATGCAGGAAACGGAAATGGCTGTGGTCATCAGTCAGGAGCAAAATGAGATCCAGACCTTCCAAAAGTGGGGCCTGGATATCAAGACGCACCGCGAAAAAATGGAAAAGCGGGAGTTGGACAAGGAATTCAAAGATCCTGCCAACCCGCTCCGGGTCGTGTTTGTCTGCGCCATGTGGCTCACCGGCTTCGATGTGAAGTGCCTGTCCTGCCTGTATCTGGACAAGCCGCTGAAAGCCCATACGCTGATGCAGACCATTGCCCGCGCCAACCGCGTGGCAGAAGGGAAAAGCAACGGCCTGATCATTGACTACATCGGCATCGTCAAGGCGCTTCGGAAGGCGCTGGCCGATTACACCGCCAATGTGAACGGAACCGGTGGAGCCGATCCTACGGTGGACAAGGGGCAGCTGATTTCCCGTATTCTGGAGACCATTGCAGCGGCAGAGAACTTTCTTGCAGAGCGTGACTTCTCTCTGCAAACGCTGGTCGGTGTAAAGGATTTTGAAAAGCTACAGCTGATTCAGACGGCGGCCAATGCGGTATCCTCCACTATTGAGGAAAAGAAAACCTTCCAGACTTACGCCGCTGAGCTCATTCGGCTGATGAAATATGCCGACCGTGAAGATATTGAACTGGATTCTCGCAAACGCTATGAGGCGATTGCGGCCATCTATGGTGAGCTGAAGAAAAAGCGCAAGACCGTTTCCAACGTTGAGCTGATGGTGGAGATCAACAACATTATCAGCGACTATGTTCATGTGGAAGAAGCGGCCGAAGGTCTCACACCCTCCAGACAGTTTGACATCAGCCAGATTGACTTTGACCTGCTGCGGCGGGAATTTGCCAAGGCGAAGAAAAAGAATCTGGTGATGAAGGACCTTGAGGACCTCATTCGTGTCCGTCTGGAAGCCATGCTATTCAACAATCCCGACCGTATCAACTATCACGAGCGATACCAGCAAATCATTGAGGAGTACAACAGCCAGCAGGATAGAGCCACAATTGAAAAAACCTTTGATGAACTGATGCAGCTGGTCAAAGACATGGATCAGGAGGAACAGCGGTATGTCCGTGAGGGATTCTCCAGTGATGAAGAGCTGTCATTATACGATATGCTGTTTTCTGAAAACCTGTCCAAGCAGGATATTCAGAAAATAAAGAAAGTGGCGGTCGACCTTCTGGAGAAAGTCAAGGCTAAGATTACAGAGCTTGACCACTGGACGGACAAGCAGGAAACCAAGGCGACCATCGACAATCTGATTCGAGATACTCTGTGGGCCGAACTTCCTGAATCCTACGATGAGGTTAGCATTTCCGTATACCGGCAAAAAATCTATGAGTATGTGTACACACGGTATAAGGATGTTGCGTGACAGCGCAGCCCACCGATCATCTGACCGGTGGGCTGCGCTGCATCTATTTTGTTAATCCAGCAACTCAAACCGTGATTCCCGCTATGTACCGAACTTCGATCTCATGCCCCAAAGCAGTCCTGTCTTTACGGGTATAGTTCGCAGTTCGTATGGTACTCATCTTCTTGACCATCTGGCCGCCGACGGAGCCGGCTTCGCGGGAGGTCAGGTGACCGTTGTAGCCGTTGGTCAGGTTCACGCCAACCTCCCTTGATGTCTCTTTTACATAGTGAACGTCAAATTGCCTCGGATTGTTCTGAAATCACCCTGCTTTGAGGGAAATTTTCAAGGGATTCAAGACGCAGGCACCCAATGAATTTGTAATATATTTTAACGCTCTGCTGATAGGCGGCATTTTTCCGGGGCGCTCTGACGTAGCCATCGGGTAATATCTTGGGTCCCACTTCAATTCTTTCGACGAAAGTCAGGAGGGTGTCCCGATCCAGAACCGCAATGGTGGTGTATTGTCTGGCAAGCTCAAAGAACCTTTTGTAATTGGAACGGATGTCATCGTCAGGGGACGGCGCACTGAGGACTTCCAAAGCGTTTTCAAGGCCGGAGGCTTCTTTTTCGAGGTCGGCGACCATGACTTCCAATCTGGAATCCGCCAGCTTCCCTTCGGCATTGTCGGTGTACAGCTTTCCGATCGTCCGGTTGATGACATTCAGGCGTGTCCTGGCTTTTTCGATTTTTGCCTCACGCAGCTTTTGGGCGGATTCGTCGTGGATTTCTTCCAGGACCTGATTTACCAGCTTACTGATTTCTTTGTCGGACAGCTTGATCAGTCTGTTCAAATCCTGACGAACCACTTCAAGAAGGTCGGCGTATTTCATACTGACGCCCTCGCAGGGGTTTTCAAACCGCTTGCTTTTGTGGTTGCAGGAAAGAAACCAGTATTTTTCACGCTCGCCCTTGTAAACCGTCCCGGAAGAACACAGCGAATATCCGCAACGGCTGCAAACGGCGATACCACCGAAAATGCTTTTCCGTACATGGTCGTATTGACGGTAGTCACGGCTGCCTTTTCCCAGGTTTGCTTGTGCCTTATCAAAGGTCATCTGATCAACGAGAGGTTCGTGCGTGTTGGACGTTATGACCCAATCCTCCTGGGGAACGGAAATCTTTTTGCGGGACTTGATGCTTGCCTTGCGGGTTTTCCCAAGCAGCGTATTGCCAAGGTAAACCTGATTCTTGATGATCCGTTTTACCGTGGTGTAATTCCAGCAATCCGTGGCGCGGGCGGCACCTGTGTCGGAAAAGTTGTCGCGGTACAGTACCCGGTACTTCAGAGGCGTAATCACACCGGCTGCCGTGAGCTCCTGGGCAATTTTGATGCAGGAGTCGCCTGCGGCGGAGCGTTGGAAAATCTGCGCGACGATTGGCGCGGTTTCCTCGTCCGGGACTAACCGGTCTCTGTTGCGGGGGTCTTTCTTGTAGCCAAAGGGTGGGCAGGCACAGTATTCGCCTTTGCTTCGCTTCATCCGCAGAACATCCTTAACCTTTCTGGAGCCGTCACGCAGGTATACCTCATTCATTGCGAACTGAAAAGGCGCCATGATATTCTCCGATTCGGAATCGAAATTGTCGGCGATGGCGACATAATGGATCCGGCGCTCCGGAAAGAACTGCTCGGCATAATAGCTGGCCTCCCGCATATCACGCCCCAGACGGGAGAGGTCTTTGGTTATGACCATATTTGCTTTCCCGGCCTGTAAAGCTTTCATCATTTGCTGAAAACCGGGACGCTCAAAATTGCTGCCCGACCAACCGTCATCGACAAAGGAATCCAGAAGAACGATTCCTCGCTGAGCGCAGTAGGCTTCAACGATTTTCCTCTGGTTAATGATACTGGCAGAGGACTGCCCGTCCTGCGCCTCTTCCTGAGACAATCTATAGTAGGCGTAGGCAAGGGAAAGAGAAGTTGCGCTTGTATCCCTCCTTAGAGAAAAATTTGCAGTCGGAAAATGGTTAGATGTTGTTGAATTCATTTAGCATACCTCGTCGTTGAGGTGCTTTCGCCTGAATTATACACATGGGCGGCCGGAGTTGTCAAAGGGAAAGTCTGGGAATGTGCCTGGCGAATCCGCTCACGGATCAGATCGGAAGGCGGTTTTTCACCGACAAATTCACGTTGAACAACGTATGTTATGTTGTTAATTTGCAGCTTGTCCATAGTTTCCCCCCAATCTACATGGTGGATTTTTCCCAATTATGGGGAGCGTTATTCCACCGGGACTGGTTGCGGAGGACTGTGTAATCCCGGCCAAAGCGAATGCCGCCATGGGAACACGGTTCCCTTACTTGCTGAAAGGAATCGAGCCTTCCCGCTTTGAAGCCGTGCGGGCGGGGCTGCCCGGTCGAGGGCGACCGAGATTGGAGGTTTCTTCGGTATGCGGCGGGTGGGGGGAAAGATTTTTTTGGTATTTATTGGGTTGCACCTTCGGGTGCAACTTTTTTTGTCTTTCGGGGTTTGGATGAAAGGGAGGTTGCTATGGAACGCAAATGCGTAGAGCGGGAACTGAAACAGAGAATTCAGACGGGGACCATCCGGAGGGAGGATGTAACGCGGCGGTTGGCGGAACTGGCGTTCGGGAAAGCCAACGACTGCGTGCGGCTGGCGCTGGAGGATGAGCCGAAGCTGGACAAGCTGGACCTGAGCTTGCTCAGCGAGGTCAAGCGCAACGACAAGGGAACGGTGGAGATCAAGCTCATTGACCGGCTACAGGCGCTGGAACAGCTGGCAACCGTGGCAGACGGGGAACGGACGGACATGGACGATTTCCTGAAGGCGTTGCAGGGCGGCGGGGAAGAATGACGGCTTTTTCACCGAAGCAAAGGACGGTGCTGACCTGGTGGGTGCCGGGGAATCCGAATCGGGGTAAGGAGGCTATCGTGTGCGACGGGGCGGTTCGCTCCGGGAAAACCCTGGCTATGGGGCTGAGCTTTTTCCTGTGGGCCATGAGCTGCTTTCACGGGCAGAAGTTCGGCGTCTGCGGCAAGACGATTGCCTCCCTGCGGAGAAATGTGCTGTCCGAGATTTTGCCGAAGCTGGAGGCGCTGGGGGCGCAGTGGAGGGAAAAGCGGACGGACAATCTGCTGACGGTAAAATTCCGGGGGCGGGAAAACCAGTTTTACGTCTTCGGCGGGCGGGACGAAAGCTCCGCGAGCCTGATTCAGGGCATCACCTTTGCCGGGGTTCTGCTGGACGAGGTGGCGCTGATGCCCCGCAGCTTCGTGGAGCAGGCCTGCGCCCGATGCTCCGTCGCCGGGAGTCGGCTGTGGTTCAACTGCAACCCCGCCGGGCCGGGGCATTGGTTTTACCGGACGTGGATTCTGGAGGCGGAGAAGCGGAACTGTCTGCGGCTCCACTTCACCATGGAGGACAATCCCTCCCTGACGCCTGAGATCCGGCAGCGGTATCAGAAGCTGTACACGGGAGTGTTCTACCGGCGGTTTATTCTGGGTCAGTGGGCGCAGGCGGAGGGGCGGGTTTACGACTTTTTCTCTCCGGAAATGGTGGGGAAGGCGCCGGAAGGCTGCGAAAAGTGGTATGTCTCCTGCGACTACGGGACGGTGAATCCCACGTCCATGGGGCTGTGGGGGCTGCGGGATGGGGTCTGGTACCGGGTGAAGGAGTTTTACTTCAACTCCCGGGAGGCGCGGCGGCAGATGACCGACGAGGAATATGCCCGGGCGCTGGAGGGGCTTGCCGGGGGACGGCGGATTTCGGCGGTGATCGTGGACCCCTCGGCGGCCAGCTTCATTGAGGTTCTGCGGCGGAAGGGGTGGCGGGTACGCAAGGCGGAAAACGATGTGCTCAGCGGCATTCGGCTGACCTCCGATCTGCTGAAGGCGGGGAAAATCGTGATCTGTGAGGGGTGCGCGGACTGCCTGCGGGAGATGGACGAGTACGTCTGGGATTTATCCGGCGGAGGGAAGGACAAGGTGCGCAAGGAGCATGACCACGCCATGGACGACATGCGGTATTTTGCCGCCACGGTATTGGTCGAGCGGCAGGAGGGGATTTCCGCGTGGGCGGTGGAGAGAAGGCGCTGATACTCGTTTTTAATAAAACGGTTAAAAACCGTTTTATTCGGCTGCTGTCTCAGCAGCCAGTGGCGTAGCCGCAAAAAACGTAAGTCCATACATTTCTCGCCGCTACCGGCGGCCTGCGAAGGATTCGCAGGATAAAATGGTGTTAACCATTTTATCGAGAAATAGTATGACGGGGAGCGTCAGGACAATATTTGCTTGAAGGGAGCGATTTTTTGAAACGGAAGCAGAAGGAAACCGGAGGCGTTGCGGCGGTATGCCAGCTTCGCACCGGGAACACCCACCCCTTTGGGGTGATGAAGGGGTTTACGCCCCTGGGCGCCGGGGAGGAACGGATTTACCGGGAGATGCGGGAGGCCATTCCGGTGCTGGACGCCGCGGTGGGGAAAATGGTACGGCTGTGCGGCGGGTTTGAGGTCAGGTGCCGGGATCGTGAGGCGCAGAGCAGCCTCAACGGCTTTTTGCAGATGATGCCCTGCGGCCGGGGGCAGATGGGGATCGAAAGCTTTTTGAGCGGGTATCTGGACAGTCTGCTGACCTACGGCCGGGCGGTGGGCGAGCTGGTGATCGCCGGGGGAAAGCTGCGGGCGGTATGCTGGGGAGACGTGACGGCACTGGAAGCCCAGGAGGGGGAGAGTCCCCTGGAAACGGTGCTGTGGGGTACCGACGAGCACGGCCTTCTGCGGCCGCTCCCCTATCAGCAGCTTCTGCTGTTCACCACGATGAATCCGGAACCGGCGCATCCTTACGGCGTGAGCATGTTCCGGGGGATGCCCTTTCTTGCGGACATTCTTCTGAAAATCTACAACACCATCGGCGTCAACTGGGAACGCGCCGGAAACATCCGCTACAGCGTCATCTGCAAGGGCGGCGAAAACCTTGACCCGGTGACGGCGCAGGAGCGGGGAAAAGCCGTGGCGGCGGAGTGGAGCCGGGCCATGGAGGACAACAAGAACGGCACGGTGCGGGATTTCGTGGCCGTGGGGGATGTGGAGATCAAGGTCATCGGCGGGGAAGCGCCGATATTGGATTCCGAGACCCCGGTACGGCAGATTCTGGAGCAGCTGGTGGCGAAAACCGGGCTTCCGCCCTTTTTGCTGGGATTGAACTGGAGCACCACCGAGCGGATGAGCACCCAGCAGGCGGATCTGCTGACCTCGGAGCTGTGGGCGCTGCGGCGGGCGGTGGAGCCTGCCATGCGGAAGATCTGCCAGACCTATCTTGCATTGGAAGGGCTGGACAACCGGGTGGAGATCGAGTGGGACGACATCAGCTTGCAGGACATTACCCAGGAGGCACAGGCGGCGCTTTACCGGGCGCAGGCGGAAAAATGTCTGGCGGATGCTTCCCAAAACGAAAATTCTTGAATGGAGGAACCGGCATGGAAATCAACAAGGCGGCGCAGGCCGCAAGCAGCGGCGCGCCTACGGCGGTACAGCTGGAAGCCATCAACAATCTGGCTAAGGCACATCTGACGGCGGAGCAGGTTTACGTGTTCTCCCTACGGCTGTGCGACGATCAGGTAGACCGGGACTTTGAGCGCTTCGACAGCGCCGCCCTTCCCGGGCTTGCCAAGCTGTTTATCGGCAAGACGGGGATCGTTGACCACAAGTGGAGCAGCGACAAGCAGGTGGCGCGTATCTTCCAGACCGAGGTGGTTCGGGAGGACGGCGCGGCGTTTATCAAGGCCTGGGCGTACATCCGCCGGGGGGATGCCAACGACGAGATCATCGCCGACATCGAGGCGGGAATCAAAAAGGAGGTATCCGTTGGGTGCGCCATGGGGCGTTCCGTCTGCTCCGTCTGCGGGAGCGACTACGGCTCCTGCGGCCATCGGAAGGGCGAAAGCTATGACGGGCAGGTCTGCTGCGCCATCTTGCAGGAGCCGATGGACGCCTACGAATTTTCCTTCGTGGCCGTCCCGGCACAGCGGGAGGCCGGGGTGCTGAAGGGGCTGGGCTGCGGAAAGCCGAAGCTCAAGGAGCTGGCAGAAGAATTCGGCGCTCAGGCGGAATACCGGGCGCTGTATCAGCAGGCAGAGCTGGGGAAGCGATACCAGAAGGAGCTGGAGGACAGCATCGTGCGTCTGGGGCTGTCCCTGGAGCTGGGGGTGGAAGCGCCGGTACTGCGGAGCCTCGCCAGAACCGCCGCGGCGGAGGACTTGATCAAGCTCAAGTCGGCGCTGGAGGAACGGCTGGCGGAGAGTATGCCGCTTACGACCCAGCTGGGCGGCTGCCGGGGGAAAGAGGAAAAAGTGGAAAGCGGATTTTTGATTTAGGGCAACACCGCATAATTTGACAAGAAGGCTCAGCCAGGATTTTTGTCCCAATTCAAAGTTTGGAAAACGAAGGAATACTGTATGTATTTCTCGTTTTACAAACTGAAGAAGTGGGGCAAAAAGACGGCTGAGACTCGCAGACACAATTGTGCGGTGTTGCCTTAGGGATTTTGTAAAGCCTCGGGGGCGGCGAGGGGTTTTGCGTGAATGAAATTGCCGCGATACATCATAGGTTCTCCGGCGAAGGCCGGCAGCCATAAATTTACTTGGGAGGATATCAAATGGGTTATGACAATCTGAAACTGGAAAAGGGCATGTACCGGCAGGAGGGTATGAACTTTACCCAGGTGCTGGAATCTCTGGATCCCAGCGAAAACTATCGGGGTACCGCACTGGAAGGCACCGACGCCTTTCAGCGGCAGCTGAAGCGCTTCGGCATCCGCGCCAAGGGTGCGGGTTCTTCCCCCGTGGAGAAGTTTTTCCGCACCATGGATTCCGCCGTGCTGTTCCCGGAGTACATCGCCCGCACCGTCCGGCAGGGCATGGAGGAAAACGACATCCTGCCCGCCATTACCGCTACCACCACCGTCATCGACGCCATGGACTACCGCTCCATCTACTCCATTCCCGCCGACGCGGATAAGGAGCTGAAGGACGTGATGGAGGGCGCGTCCATTCCCGAAACCGAGGTCAAGACCAAGGAGCATCTGGTGCAGCTGAGCAAGCGGGGCAGAATGCTGGTGGCGTCCTACGAGGCCATCCGCTTCCAGAAGCTGGATCTGTTCGGCGTAATGCTGCGTCAGATCGGCGCCCACATTCAGAAGCAGCAGCTGGCCGATGCGGTGAACGTGCTGATCGCCGGAGACGGCAACGAAAATGCCGCCGCCAAGTACACCGTCGGCACCGCTCCCATCTCCGGCACCAAGGGTACGCTCGCCTACGACCAGCTGGTGGAGTTCTGGGGGCAGTTTGACCCCTACACCATGAACACCATCCTCTGCTCCACCGCCACCATGACCGATATGCTGAAAATCCCCGAGCTGCAGAACCCTCTCACCGGCCTGAACTTCCAGGGGACCGGAAAGCTCAGCACCCCTCTGGGCGCTCAGCTGCACCGCACCTCCGCCGTATCCGACGGTGTGATCATCGGCCTGGACAACCGGTATGCTCTGGAGCTGGTTCGCGCCGGCGACGTGCTGGTGGAGTACGACAAGCTCATTGACCGGCAGCTGGAACGGGCGGCCATTACCTCCATTTCCGGCTTCGGTAAGATCTGCGACGGCGCGTCCTGCGTCCTGAACGTATGACGCTGACGGAACAGGTTTTTGCCCAGGCGGCGCTGCTGGCGGGAGATCTGGACGAGCGGCAGACCAATCTGCTGAAGCTGCTGTGCGGCGCGTCCGTCTCCTCCCTGACGGCGCGGCTGCGGGAGGGATTGACCCCGGAGGACTGCAAGGCGGATTTTATTGCCGCAGCCAGTCTGCTTGCCTTGGCACAGATGAACGGCGTGGAGGGCGACGCTCAGGTGGAGGAGTTCAAGGCCGGTGATCTGACGGTGAAGCAGGGAAGCAATCATCGGGACGCGGCTTCCCAGTGCTTACAGCGTCAGGCAGAGCTGATGATCGCGCCGTATCTCAGGGACGGCTTTTCCTTCCGGGGGGTCTGATATGCGGAGAATGGTTGAGAGAATCATCTCCCAATACGGCACGGATATGACGCTTACCAGCGGCGGGGAAACGAAAACCGTCCGGGCTTTTTTCCGGGCGGTGAACGCCAAAAGCTGGCAGAGCATGGAAAGCGAGGCGACGCTCCTGGGAGAGATCTCCCGGGGGCAGTACGCCTACATCGGCCCCGTCGGCGCCCAGGTGCAGGAGGGGGATACGCTGACCCTGGGGGATAAGACGTATCTGTTCCGGCGGGCGGAGCTTTATTACTACCGCAATCAGCCGGTCTACCAGTGGGGGCTGTGCGTGGAGAAGGGTGTGAACGATACTTGGGCATCTCAATCCTAGAGCTGGTGCTGCGGCGGCTGCGGGAGGCGAAGTTCACGGCGGACGTGGCCTTCCCCGGGCAGAAATTTCCGCAGATCACGAAGCCCGTGGCGGCGGTTCACATTGAAAAGGTGGACCGAGCCAACATGGCGGTAACGGTGGAGGTCAACATCATCTGCCCTGCCGCCATGGGCGGCACCGCCTGCGAGGTGGAGGCTCTGCGGGCGACGGAAATTCTGCGCTGGTCGGGGGCTGTGTGCATACAGAACGGATGCACCTACGACGGGATCAGCCAGGTGTACGTGGTGGCGATATTGGCGACCTTCACCTGTGTGACGGAGGCCAGCACGTGCAGCCTCGGCCCCGGGTTCCGGGCGTACATCAACGATATCGTCCAGCCCAATGCCATCGCCTTTTCCGAGGAAGAGGTGTCGGGGGTTCAGGCGGAGTATGTTACCGGCGAGTCGGCTCCGGCGGGTGCCAGTCAGGGAAGCAGCCTGTGGTACATTCAGCTGGAGGAGCTGTTTCCCGCCGGTACGCCGGAGAAGGCGGAGCCTGTGGGCGCGTTTACCCTGGAGATTTCCACGGACGTCAAGACGGAGCTGTATTACAACTGCCGCTGGACGTCCGTCAAGCGGGAATTTTCCAGAGAGGGACTGCGAAAAATCCGCAAGGGCATTGCTATGCTGCGGCAGGAGCAGGAGGGCGAGTAAATGGACAAGCTCAAGTACAAGACCTTTGTCTGGCCTCACAATCCCACGGTGTACAAGGAGGAATATCTCCGGGAACCCCACTACACCAAGGGAGACGACGGAGAATACTATTTTGACGCCATGGGGGAGGAAAAGCTGACCATCACCGGAACCGGGGCGTTCTTCGGCGACGACGCCTTTACCCAGTTCAAAAATCTGGCGAAGCTGTTCAAAGAAACCACCCCGGGGAATCTGGAGCATCCCGTCTGGGGCATCCGGTACTGCTATCTCACCGGGCTGGAAATGACCCAGGAGCCGAAGGACAACTACGTCAGCTACCGCTTTACCTTCACCGGCGCGCAGACCAACGGCGTGGTGCCGAGGTAACGGCAAAATACGCTTTACAGGAAAAATCCCACGCAGTCTTGCGACTGCGTGGGATTTTTTGTTATTCCAGCTCGAACGCGCCGGTGTAGAGCTGATAGTAGGTGCCCTTCTGGGCGATCAGGTCTTCGTGGGTGCCCCGCTCGATGATGCGGCCATGGTCGAGAACCATGATGCAGTCGGAGTTCATGACCGTACTTAAGCGGTGGGCGATCACAAAGGTGGTGCGTCCCTTCATCAGGGCGTCCATGCCGTCCTGCACCAGCTTTTCCGTGCGGGTGTCGATGGAGGAGGTGGCCTCGTCCAGAATCATCACGGGGGGATCGGCCACGGCCGCCCGGGCGATGGCGATCAGCTGGCGCTGACCCTGGGACAGGCTGGCGCCGTTGCCGGTGAGCATGGTGTTGTAGCCGTCGGGCAGGCGGGTGATGAAGTCGTGGGCGTTGGCCAGCTTCGCCGCGTGGATGCACTCGTCATCGGTGGCGTCCAGCTTGCCATAGCGGATGTTATCCATCACCGTGCCGGTGAACAGGTTGGTGTCCTGTAAGACGA
>ERZ857882.879-NODE-879-length-37307-cov-3.822318_pt1 | contig 37307 bp, 24 predicted proteins | sample MGYA00519697_ERZ857882 | MGnify/ENA primary metagenome ERZ857882 (study PRJEB31778, sample SAMEA3449373) | human gut metagenome | biome: human gut; feature: human-associated habitat; material: faeces | place: United Kingdom | collected 2010/2012 ...
CTTAATAGAATCCTTGGGTAATTCGGCAAGCTCCTTACCATAGTTATATTTCATCAAGCTTAAGCTATCTATATACACCTTATAATAAGTCGTATCCATATTATCCATACGGATATATCCAAACACACGCTTTACTTTCTTAGTTGGTATAGTCTTCAAGATCGTCTCGTGATATCCATCTTTCGTGATCTTACTATTCACCGTCAAGGTCGTATCACCTTGGTCCGCGCTTAAACGTACCTCCGGCTTATAAGCCATTTTGTTATTCAATCCCCAGACACGCATGCCCAGCACGAAACTACTGCCCGAGGAATAATTCGTTTCCGGACGTATATCGAAAGTCACCCCATTAAATACAGAGGTAGGAGACAAGACCAGATAAGAACGGCGAGGCCAAATATCCACAGAATCCCGGTTCGATACCGGCGCAGCGTCCGCCTGCACATCCCCTAAGTTATTGATCCGTTTATTAAGATCGGCCAAGACCCGGTTGTAGACCTCCATGTAAATATCCAAGTTACGGCCGTACCACACCAACGAGCTATCATACACCGCTTGTGTAATATCATGCTTACGGAATACAGACTCATACAAGGCAAGCTTCATGGTATCGGATTTATAAGTATTATAATCCACATTTACCATGGCCTCAGCCAGCAACATATCCGTCAAGACACCCTGCATCTTTTTCTCCGACAGAATACCATCCGGAACCTTACTACATGCCGCCAGCAACGTCGTGGCTAATAAAGCCATACCATATATCCGTAATTTTCTCCGCATTTATTTCTCTTCTTTCGAAAGGCTAGCCGACAAAGTATGCCGATAAAATATTAACAAAAGGAAAACTCCCACGCAAATCGCCGAGTCCGCCAAATTAAAGATCGGACGGAAGAAAACGAACTCCTGTCCACCCCAGATCGGAACCCAATCAGGGAATACGGTCTCTATCAATGGGAAATAGAACATATCCACCACCTTACCATGCAGCCAAGAGGCATAACCACCTCCCTCCGGCATAAAAGTAGCGAGTTGCCCGAAACTATGGTCGAAGATCACGCCATAGAATATCGAGTCGATTATATTTCCCACCGCCCCCGCGAAAACCAAAGATATACAGGCAATAAAACCGAATTTATAATTTTCTTTAACCAGCTTATACAAATAATATCCGATAAACAATACAGCCACGATACGGAATACGGAAAGGAATAATTTCCCAATCACCTCTATACCGAATGCCATACCCGGATTCTCGGTAAAATAGAGATAAAACCACGGAGTTATCTCTATACTCTCATGCAACTGCATGTGTGTCTTGATCCAAATTTTGAGAGCCTGGTCAAGAATAAGGAGCAGCATTATAATCAACACTGCTCCCCAACCTTTAGAAAATTTCATTTATCTCTTACCTCCTTGTTTTGCTTCGATACTCAAAGTAGCATGAGGAACGGCACGCAGTCTTTCCTTCGGGATCAGTTTACCCGTTTCACGACAAACTCCGTAAGTTTTGTTTTCGATACGTACCAAAGCCGCTTTCAAATTCTGTATGAACTTCATCTGGCGTTGTGCCAAACGTCCGGCTTCTTCCTTCGACAAAGTTGCGGCACCTTCTTCCAACACCTTAAACGTAGGCGATGTATCAGCCACATCGTTACCATCAGAATTGGTTACACCCGATCTCAACAATTCATAATCTTTCTGAGCCTTATCCAACTTCTCTAAAATAATGGCGCGGAACTCCTCGAGTTCAGCATCCGAATATCTTGTCTTTTCTGCCATGGTTCAATAATATTAAGTTCAACAATTAATATATATCAGGCGACCAAGTCGCAGTCCAAATATACGATAATATTTATATGCAACAAGGGACGCCTTTCTTTTTTATAGAAAAAATCACTCTTTTTCGATACGTACCGACAGGTTGAAATCTTCGAAATCAAGGACGGTCGCATCGCTTATGGCATGTTCTGTTATTTCAACAGATAAAGCCAGCACTTGGTTCGCAATGTACTCATTAAATTCCTTAATTGCGTCATCCATTTCATCGGTCGAAAGAATAGTCACATTGATTTTATCCGTTATATCGTAACCGTTGCTCTTACGCAGATTCTGGATACGGTTCACCAATTCGCGTGCCAAACCTTCCTTACGCAGGCTTTCAGTGACTGTGATATCAAGAGCTACAGTCAGACGGCCTTCATTGGCAACCAACCAGCCCGGGATATCTTCCGAGATAATTTCAACATCCGTACGTTCGATAGTTGCATCCTGTCCTTCCACATTCAACATGAATGTTCCGGCAGCTTCGAAAGCAAGGATATCCTCCTGGCTCATGCTTTGGATAGCGGCAGCCAGGCTCTTCATGATCTTACCGTAACGCGGGCCTAACTTCTTAAAGTCCGGCTTAATACGTTTTACCAGGATTCCGGCAGCGTTATCGACAAACTTCAGTTCCTTCACATTCACTTCGTTCAGGATCAGGTTCTTCACTGCTTCGATACTTTCCTGCTGATGGGCATCCATAACCGGTACCATAATGGTCTGGAGCGGCTGACGAACTTTGATATTCACTTTACGACGCAAAGCCAGCACCATGGACGAAACATCCTGCGCCATCTTCATACGTTCTTCCAGATCCTTATCGATCAATGCTTCGTCATATTTCGGGAAATCGGATAAGTGGACAGACTCAACCGTCTCACGTCCGGTTACGGCAATCAGGTCGCAGAACAACTGATCGGCATAGAACGGAGCAATCGGAGCCATCAACTTGGCTATCGTTTCCAGGCAAGTATATAAAGTCTGGTAAGCCGACAACTTATCGGTTGTCATACCACCACCCCAGAAACGACGGCGGTTCAGACGTACATACCAGTTACTCAGGTTATCGTTTACAAATTCAGAGATAGCACGTCCCGCACGGGTCGGTTCGTAGGTATCATAGAATCCGTCCACATCTTTCACCAATGTATTCAGCAAAGAAAGAATCCAGCGGTCGATCTCCGGGCGTTCGTTCAACGGAACATCCGGTTCCGAATAATCGAAGCCGTCCACATTTGCATAGAGTGAGAAGAATGAATAGGTATTATATAATGTACCGAAGAACTTACGGCGCACTTCATCCATTCCGTCGATATCGAACTTGATGTTATCCCACGGAGATGCATTCGTAATCATATACCAACGCAACGGGTCGGAACCATATTGTTCGATCGTAGAGAACGGATCGACCGCATTTCCCAATCGTTTGGACATCTTATTTCCATTTTTGTCCAGTACCAGACCGTTGGAAACAACCGCTTTGTAAGCCACGCTATCGAATACCATTGTTGCCAGCGCATGCAGGGTAAAGAACCAACCGCGAGTCTGGTCGACACCTTCCGCGATAAAGTCGGCCGGATAAACCGTACGGTTATCCAGTATTTCCTTATTCTCGAACGGATAATGGATCTGAGCATACGGCATCGCACCCGAATCGAACCAAACGTCGATCAGGTCTGTCTCACGTTTCATCGGCTTACCGCTTTCAGAAACAAGGATCACCTCATCCACATACGGACGGTGCAAGTCGATCTTTTCGTAATTATCCTTATTGTATTCACCCGGATTGAATCCTTTATCCTTATAAGGATTGCTTTCCATGAATCCGGCTTTAACAGCCTTTTCTATTTCGTTGTACAGTTCTTCAACCGAACCGATACATTTTTCTTCCGTTCCGTCTTCCGTACGCCAGATTGGTAACGGGGTACCCCAATAACGGCTACGGCTCAGGTTCCAGTCCTGAAGGTTTTCCAACCATTTACCGAAACGTCCCGTACCGGTGCTCTGCGGCTTCCAGTTGATCGTATTATTCAGTTCGATCATACGGTCGCGGCAAGCAGTAGTGCGGATAAACCAGCTATCCAGCGGATAGTATAATACCGGTTTGTCGGTACGCCAGCAGTGCGGGTAATTGTGTACATGCTTTTCGATGCGGAACACGCGGTTCTGCACTTTCAGCATCATACATATTTCGATATCCAATGTTTCGTCTTTATCGGTTTTCTCCGGATCGTACGCATTCTTTACGAACTTACCCTGGAACGGATCATAGTCGGCTGCATTCATACGGGTCTGTACGAATTCCGGATCCAGATCTTCCAGCAGATAGAACTTACCGGTCATATCCACCATCGGACGTCTGTTGCCATCCTTGTCGATCATCATCAACGGAGGAACGCCAGCTGCCTTAGCCACACGGTCGTCATCCGCACCGAAAGTCGGAGCGATATGTACGATACCCGTACCGTCTTCGGTTGTTACATAATCACCCGTAATTACACGGAAAGCACCTTCGCCCGGATTTACCCAGGGAATCAGCTGTTCATAATGCATGCCAGCCAATTCCGGTCCTTTCCATTCGCCAACCACCTTAAACGGAATCAGCTTATCTCCTATCTTATAATCAGACAGTTCCAGACCGGCAGCTTTCGGATTGAAATGTGCATCCATCAAATCCTTTGCCAACACGACAGTCATCGGCATACCGGTATACGGATTGTACGTCTGAACAGCCACGTAAGTGATATTCGGACCTACGCAAAGAGCCGTATTTGAAGGCAATGTCCACGGAGTAGTCGTCCATGCCAGGAAGAATGCATCACCGAACTGTGCCATTTCGGGCTTCGGATCGAGGATATGGAATTGAGCCGTACAGGTCGTATCCTTCACATCGCGGTAGCAACCCGGCTGGTTCAACTCATGCGAGCTAAGACCTGTTCCGGCTGCCGGCGAATACGGTTGGATCGTATATCCTTTGTACAGCAAACCTTTCTTATATAATTCTTTCAGCAGATACCACAGCGTTTCGATGTAACGGTTATCGTAGGTGATATACGGATTTTCCATATCCACCCAGTAACCCATCTTATCGGTGAGGTCTTCCCATTCTTTGGTAAACTTCATCACATCGCGGCGGCAAGCTGCATTATAGTCAGCGACAGAAATCTTCTTGCCGATATCTTCCTTGGTTATACCCATGGATTTCTCCACGCCCAACTCAACCGGCAGGCCGTGCGTATCCCATCCCGCCTTACGGTTGACCAGGAATCCTTTCATGGTCTTGTAACGGCAGAAAATGTCCTTAATCGAACGGGCAATAACGTGGTGAATACCCGGCATACCATTTGCAGAAGGCGGTCCTTCGTAAAATACAAATGAGGGGTATCCTTCGCGGATTTCAAGACTCTTGTGGAAGATGTCTCCATCCTGCCACTTCTTCAGCACCTCTTTATTGACATTCGATAAGTCAAACTTAGAATATTCGGCAAATTTCTTACTCATTTCGCGTTATATTTATCTTTCTTCTAAAAATGCCGCAAAGTTAGTGATTTAATTCTAATTAGGCAATAAAGAAATTCGTAGAACCTGATTGGATTTTACAAAGCTAAGTAATCTCCCTTTCAAAAAAATAGAACTATCTTTGACCTCATAAAAGGTAACTGCTATGAAATCGACAAATGAATACTTGACACTATTACGGCAATATATGGATTCCCATGCCGGTAAATATGGTATTGTCCGTATGAGGATTTTCGGCAATGTTGCCCGTGGTGAGCAAACAGAAAATAGCGATGTGGGTATTTGTTTTGAAGCCCCCGCTCCTAATCTACTCACATTAGCCCGTATCAAATTTGATCTTGAAGCTTTGCTAGGATCCCGGGTCGACCTGGTAAGATTGCGTGATCGTATGGATGAGTATCTGAAACGAAATATCGAAAAGGAAGCTTTATATGTTTGACAAAAACAGGATAGTATTAATTCATTCGTGTATTCTTGATCTTTCCTTGACTAAATAGGAGAAAGATCAAGAATAATATTTATCTTTGTATCGGATTTATAAACTATAAACAATTATTACGATGGCCAAACCGATAAAAGAGACTCCAATCATATTTGGAGAAGACGCAAAGCGTTTTAATCAATCCATTAAGGATGTGAAACCAGCTTCTGACGATGAAAAAAGACGTATAAAGGAAGCTTACGAGAATATAAAGAAAATAGCAACCTTTATGATGTGAACATGAAATTAGCAAAGTTAGAAGAATTAGAAAAGATAAAACCGTTTGATTGCGGCGACGCGGATTTAAACAATTAGTTAACGATGCCGAAGACGATACAATTCCAATGTACTATGATTTAAAAGAACTGATTTAAAAATATCCTTTCATAACGATGAGGATGCCTATATTACATAATCGAACTACAGCGACAAGAAACCTGAAGTTTCATAAAACTTTCTCCGCATACTCCTTGATCTTCTGCGGATTGTACCGAGCATCCACATTAGCAGCCTTTAATAAAGTAACTCTTGCCGTAACTCTTGCTTAAATGTTTTCCCATTTTTTCCTTCATTTATTCATCTGCAAAGCTATAACGTTAAAAATAAACGCCTTGCAGATGAACAAAATGAAGAATATCATCCGATCTCTTCTACATGATACAAATTTCCACGCAAAGCGTGGCGAGAAGGATAGTTATTTCGGCGCAGTAAACGACCAAAGCCATTGATCGTTGTGCTACTGAAACTAAGGCGGCTACGCTTACGGATATGTTGCATGATCTCAGCTACTGATAACCAATCGCCTCCATCTTACCGACTTCGAGAAGAACAAGACCGTTGTAGGCTGCCATTTTCATCTCTCCGTTCTTCTTCCGGTATTCGGCACCAAAAACAATCCGAGGCAGTTTACTTGCCGCCGGACAAGGACAACCCGGAAGACACTCCTCCAGTTTTTCCCGGAATTCTTCTACTGTACGACCGGACGCACGGTCCTTCATCGTATCGACTAATTCACTAAGTGAAAAGGTTTTAACGGACTTACTTCCGTCTTTATACTGTGTTACATTCATTTGCTTGTGATCCAAGGTGTATTTTCTGCTTAAAGATAAGAAAAAAACTATGGATAACAAGGCTTCTGTCGATTATTATTTATATCTTTAGTGCGTTATTCTTTCTTGTTTTTCAATTGTCATACGCTTATTCAACAGTAGTCTTACAAGCGTTTGTCAGCAGTCGAACAAGCGTATGATAGCTGACAAATAAGATATAAGAAAGCACTCCGGCATTACCGGATGCCTGGTTACACCTTAAAAAACAACTGATATGTGTGCAAGATATCGAATGGTTCGCAATCCGAACCCAACGGGAGATAAGAAAAAACAGGCGTTGCATCCGCGTGTAGTACCTTACGGAACAATCCGTACGAACGATCTGATAGAAGAGGCGGAAGCTCGCTCCGGAATGTCGGGAGCCGATCTAAAAGGGGCGTTGCGGGTCATTGCCGATGTGATGGCCAGCCGTCTGGATCAGGGATATAATGTCGAACTGGAGGAATTGGGCTTTTTCAGTGTCTCGCTTTCTTCGCGTCCGGTCATGGATAAGAAGGAGATCCGAAGCGAGTCGATCCACTTCAAGAATGTGAATTTCCGCTGTGGCAAATACCTGAAAAACAAACTAAAGACAATGGATCTGGAACGCATGCCGGAAGGAAAAGGTGTGTTGCCTCCTTTCGAAGAACGGGTCCACAGGCTGACGGAATACCTGGAAAAGCATCATTATATCACTTGCGGCGATTACCGGGAACTGACGGGTTGCTCCAAGTATCGTGCTTTAGAAGACCTGAAAAAACTGATCGATGAAGGTAAATTGGAGAAAAACGGGTATAGGAGCACTAGAGTTTATTCATTGCCTTCATCTGAAAAGCTTTAATAATAAACAATAAGCTTTTACAGATGAAGGAATGAAGGATTATTTTCAAAAAACTTTTTCTGAGAAAGAGAATCTTACGACCGGACGATCCACTCCGCTATATTCCGCGTTTCATCATCGAAACTCACACCGATTTTAAACAGAGTCCGCGGATCGGATGCGAACGGCAAGGCGTATTGCCTGTCTTCGATCTGCCGCAAGGCCTCTTCTGCCGTTCCATTCAATTTGAACTCCATGACATAAATGTAACGGTCGGTCTGCAACACCAAGTCTATCCGCCCGCGGGATGTACGATACTCCACTTGGGCATAAAAACCGACCAGCTTGAATACTATAAACAAGACATTCTGGTAATGTACCTCCAAATTGCGGATCAGCTCGTAAGGCGTATCGGAAAAGAAACTTTGAAGCCGCGCTAAGAACGCATCCACATCACCTTTACGGATTTCTCTAACAAAATGTTGAACCTGGAATGCGGTGTCACCCGATTTTACGGATGTATAAAAGGGCAACAGATAACGGGTAAAACTTTCTGAGACTTCCTCGTTGGGAAAACCAAGCGTGTACATCTTAAACTCCGGATCATAATCCTTGATCGTCAGATAACCGCTTTGATAGATGACCGGTATGGGATTGTATGAAACGGCATCAATGCTGTTCAGCACGTCCACATCCGTTTCCGTATGCGCCATGCGATACAAATCATAATCCGTGCGCTTCAACAATTCGACTAAATAAGTGGGGGTTCCCGTCTCAAACCAATAACTACCCAATTGCTTATATTTAAAGGCATTCAAAAGGCTGAACGGATTATAAACGCCCGGACTGACTGCCGTGAAATGGTAACCGTCATACTGCTTCTTCAGCAAAGAACAAGTCCCTTCAAACGTGAGGTTCAACGAAGCACCCAATGCATGGATATCGTCATCAAAATAGGCATGCAACTCTTCTTCCGATATGCCGCAAAGGGTTACATACGGATCACGCATGGACAAATCGTCCAAGTTGTTCAAATCGCTGAACACGCTTACTTTGCCGAACTTCGTAACACCGGTCAGCAAGGCAAAGCGGATCGCACCGTCCATCGTCTTCAATACCCCATAGAAGGGTTTCAGCATATTACGGAACTCTTCCTGGAGTGCTTCATTGCCAATCGCCTGCAACAATGGCTTATCATATTCATCCACCAGGATGACCACACGCCGCCCCGTCTTCTCATATGCACGGCGAACAATCCCCTTAAAACGAAGTTCAGGTGTCTTCTCCGTTTCCGAACGCCCATACAGGAGTTCCCAATTATGTAACGTATCATCCAAGACATACATCAATTGTTCCACCGAGTCATACTTGCCGGTATTCAAATCCAAATGCAGAATCGGATACTCTATCCAATCCTTCTCCAACTGCTCCATCGCCAAGCCTTTGAATAACTCTTTCTTTCCCTGGAAATAGGCTTCCAAGGTAGATATCAACAGGCTTTTACCGAAACGACGAGGACGGCTCAGGAAATAATAACGTCCCGTCTGAACCAATTGATAAATCAATGCAGTCTTGTCAATATAAAGAAAACCGTCTTTACGAAGACTTTCAAAGTTCTGTATACCTATCGGATAAAGTGTTGCCATAATCTGCTTTTTGTTTTCGTACCAAGGCAAAAGTAATTAAAAAATAAAGAATCTACCCGATAAAAGGTTAGCCTTTTTGTAAATAAGATTGACTCATTAAAGAATCAACCTTATTTTGCAAAAGATTCACGGCAACGGAATAGCCCCACTATTACCTGTTGCACCAAATTTCTTGGATGCCTCTTCGTTCAATTTCTTTACGGATTGCAGGTTGATGACGGTGAAGGGTTGCTGGTCTAAGTTCTTACATTCGATCTGGAATGTAGAGAATTTGTCTGAATCCTTTACGCTCTGCGGGGTATGGATCAATATACCCATATCCGTTACTTCAAAATTTACCTTCTCGTTGCTTCCCAACAATTTGATAGATCTAATATCTGAGACTTTCCAGTCTTTCAAAGAAGCCAAAAGCAAGTCAGATTTTAGTTCTGAGCAGACAATAGCATTGAGGGTATTTTCTTTTGTCGTATAACGCACACTACCTTCCCCAAAGGTCTTCCAAGGTTTGGTTTCATAGATAGCGTCACCATTGATCTGCATCCATCGGCCTATTCCATTCAATATATCCACCGCCTCTTTGTCAAAGCTACCGTCTGCTTTTGGAGGGACATTCAACAAAAAGATACAGTTTTTAGATACTACATCCACCATCAATGAGATGAGCTTTTTAGAGGAATAATACTCTGATACCCCTGTGTGAAACCAAGCTCCGATAGACTCATCCGACAATTTAGGTTCCGGCTGAATGGTATTGGAATAAGCACGTTCCAACATGGTTGACGCTGTACCCGGATAGAACACGCCATGATGCGAAATATCCTTGATACCCCAGAAGCCTTCGTTAACCCCATTATGACGACTGGCATTATGGTTCAAATAGAACGCTTCTAATTCAAAGCCAACCTTACCACCATCGTCGGTGTAAGGCAAAGCGCCATCGATATAGAAGAAATCAGGATGATAGTTCTCGATCAAGTCCTGCAAACGGTTCCTCCACATATCCTTCCAGCTTTGGGGAGAGACAAGCGGAGTGCGCAATTGACAGAAGTCATTTCCTAAATTGGCAAAGTTAGGATATTCAATATACAAGTCTTGATATTCCTTTAAATTACCATCATACGGAACTCCGGCTTTAGGGCCTTCCTTGTCCGCCCCCTTATTGGTTTGTACCCAGCTGTAAGTACGTTCCAAATGAGTGGTCACCCCCCAGCGCAAACCGGCTTTCAATGCTTCATCGCGAACCGCTTTACAGACATCCTGCTTCGGTCCATAATTGGTAGAGTTCCATTTGGGCTGATATTTGGAGTCCCACATATCGAAGTTGTCATGGTGGACAGCCATGGTCAACACGAACTTAGCCCCCGCATTCTTAAACAAAGAGACCCATTCTTTGGCATCAAATTTATCTCCTTTCCAAACCATCACAATATCCTTATATCCCACTTCCGACGGGTGCCCCCAATTCCGTAAATGATCCTTATAGGCAGGTGAACCTTCAATATACATTTCTCGAGCATCCCATCCGTTATTTGGACTCTTGGAAGCCGACTGAGCATTCCAATGACAATAGATACCAAACTTTGCCTTCTGAATCCATTCCGGACATTCGTATTGCTGCAAAGAAGCAAATGTCGGTTCATACTTTTGTGCATATCCGTTTACTGATAATAAACAAGAAAGGGCTAATCCTAAAACTTTCTTCATTGTATACATATATTATTGAATAGTTAAATAATCCTGTCATGGTGAACCAAGTCCGCCATGACAAACCACACACACTTAATCATAAGCTGGGTCTTGAACTAAGATACCATTTGATTTATCAATTTCACTTTGAGGAATCGGCCAGAACATAAAACGATCTTCAAATTTAGCAGCTACGGTATAGGGTTTTTCCTTAGCAATAATACCAGGAACATTCTTCAATTCGTTCCACTGTTTCAGATGGAAATATCTCCAACCTTCCGATACGGTCTCAATACGCCATTCCTTACGTATTTTAGCACGTAGTTCTGCCTGACTCAAATCTTTCGGAATTTCCGGCTGACCCGCTCTTACTCTCACTAGGTTCACTGCATTGTAAGCCTTTTCCGTAGGTCCGTTAGCTTCGTTCTCAGCTTCCGCCAACATCAACAGCACGTGCGCATAGCGCATTAAGTTAATATCTGCACCTACAACCATATTATAAATTTCATCACCTACAAACGGTTGAATGAAACGAAGTACCGCAAAACCTGTCAAACTAGGGCACGCATCATAATAGACCGGATTAATCAAATTGTCTTCATGCTCAGGGAAGTGATAAACCGTTGTAGGAGTAATCGCCATTCTCATACGAGCATCACGGTTGGCAAACAACTTTTCACGTTCTGCACGAACAAGCAAATCTGTAGGCAGACTTGAAGTAATCAGCTTTTCATTCACCTCCTCAGTCAATGGAGATTCGCCCCAATCCTTTCCGTCTATACATTCATAGGCATCCACTAAATTACGCTGAATCATCGAACAGTTCCAATTACAATAATAAAGATTACCATTATTAGGAATATCAGGAGCGGCAAAACGAGTTGAGAAAATCATCTCCGTTGAGCTCATCTGCTGTGACTCTACAAAAGCGGTTCTCATATTCTCGTCCAAAGCATAGCCTTTAACTTTTTCGCAATATTCTATCACCTTCTTCATGGCTTCCGGCTTGGCGATACCGGTCGGGATTCCGTTTTCGTCCGAATAGGCGTCAAACATAGCGACACGTGCCATATAGGCATAGCAAGCTCCTTTGGTAAAACGTCCCGGAGATTCCATATAGGTATTATCATTGAAAGCGGCGGCTGCTTCGGTAAAGTCTTTCATGATCTGATCGTAAATCTCTTTACGAGAGGCTTTGGACTGATACTGTTCTTCCAAAGAAAGGAATTTGGTAAATACCGGTACTTCTTTGTAGCATAAGAACAGCCAATGATAATAATAAGCACGCAATGCTTTTGTCTGTGCAACCATATATGTTTTCTCGGCTTCACTAATATCTCCTCCTTCGTATGCTTCCAATTTCTCCAAAAACAGATTACAACGGGAGATCGCCTTGAAAGAGCCATTAAACACTTCGGATACAAAACCGTCTGTATTTGAGTAAATATCCCCTAGCATCATCGTCATCGTACGACCATAGGTCGCTTCATTATACTGACAAAGGGAATTGTCCGTCAGGTTATCAAAACAAGGTAGTTTGACCGCCGTAAATCCATTGTCTCTAAGCGTAGAATAGCAAGCGGTCAACGCATTGTCAAAATCCAACTTCCGCTGCCAGAATATGGATTCCGACGGACTGGAAGGCGGATCCTTCTGCAAAAAGTCATGACAAGCACCTAATGCCAATACCATAGAAATCAAACCACTATAAAATAATATTCTTGTTTTCATTTTTTATTCTTTCAAATTTAAAGTATATCAAAAGTCTATATTAACACCTACCGAACAGATTCTGTTTTGCGGATATTCTGTGGCAATACCATCACCACCACGTTCCGGATCTAATCCTTTAAACTTCGTAAACGTCAACAAATTATCACCAGAAAAATAGAATCTCAACCTTTGAACAGCAAACTTGCTGGTCAACTCATGTGGCAAGGTATAACCAAACGTCAGGTTCTTCAAACGCAGATAAGAGGCATTCTGCAAGAAGTAAGTATTCGGACGTGTATTCTTCACACCACCCATGTCTGCAAAATACAATCTCGGATGCTTCGCGTGATACGGATTCTCTTCCGTCCACATATTTTCAACATAATCTTTCGTCGGAGACGATCCCTGCATAAAAGGTTGCACGCCCCAACCATTGATGTAAAATCGTTTGTTTCCAACACCTTGCATCAACAAAGACAGATCGAAACCTTTCCAAGAGGCACTGGCGTTGAAACCATATTCAAAGCCCGGATAGCGCCCATCAATCACCATACGGTCGTCGTTATTGATCACACCGTCTTTGTTGACATCACGATACTTCAAATCACCCGGCAGGGTATTATCATTAAACTGTTTAGGAGAATTTTTCACCTCTTCTTCGGTAGCAAAGATGCCAATACAATCCAACATATAATAGGAATTGTAAGGAAGTCCCTCTTCTTATCACTGTCCATCTCTACAGCTCCAAAATTGACCAATTTATTGCGACTTCTTTCAAAATAACCACCTACCGAATAATTTAGTCCTTTCAAAGCCCCATTGGCAACAGCATCTTGCCAGTTTATAGCTAATTCAATACCTTTATCCTGCATAGTTCCGTTGTTTATGATAGGAGCATCCATACCCAACAAATTGGATATTTGAGACTTTCTCAAAATACCGTCTGTCTCTTTACGATACCAGTCGAAAGTCACATTCAAGTGGTTCAGCAGCTGAACATCCATGCCTATATCGGCAATGGTTGTCTCTTCCCATTTAATATTTCTATTCACATAAGCTGTCTGGAAATAAGCAGAAGAAATATTCGATTTGTCAAAAGTGTAGGTACTAACCTTAGAAATCATTGCCTGATAAGGATACAAACCAATCTCCTGATTACCCAACTTTCCCCAAGATCCTCTAATCTTGGCATTGGTTAGCCAAAAGAGATTCAAGTCTTTCATGAACTCCTCTTCCGTAAGTCGCCATGCAGCAGAGAAAGAGGGGAACAGCCCCCAACGTCCGTCCGGAGAGAGTCTGGAAGAACCATCGTAACGAGCATTCGCCTCCAACAGATAGCGATCCTTGAAATTATAATTTACGCGGAAGAAACCAGACATCAACGCCCACTCCTCTTTTTTACCTTCATTACTCCAGTTGGGGGCACCTAAACCGGCATCAATCACCGGCAAGTCAAATACGAAGTCACGACGGAAAGCACCTAGTGTCTGATAGGTATTGGTCTCTTGGCTATAACCCGCCATCACTGAAAAGTTATGCGCTTTATTAGGAATCGTGAAATCATACTTCAAATAAGTATACAAATTGATATAAAAGGTTCTAAACTCTTTTGAGCTCATACCCGTTTCTCCCTGATTATAAGACAAATTTCCTGTATGATAATTGTACAAGGAGACAAAACCTCCATTCCAAACATCTTCTCTTTCATTATTTTGCCGGACAGCCCCTTTCGTATGCCATGTCAGCCCTTTGGCCAAATTAACCTCTAACCACAGTTGGGCATTTAGATCAGTAATATTATTAGTATGATGATAGAGGTCCTCACCCAAAATAACTGGCATACTCTTATTATTTACTTCAAAATCATACGCCTTATGTGCCCATTTCCTTACACCTGAACCATCATCCGGCATCCAAGGCATATAAGTCGGTGCTTGAGAGATACCTGAAAGGAGAGCATCAGAGGGGCTATACCCATTATAATTACGATCACCTTTCATCATATTGGCATAAAAGCCAACCTTCATCCATTTGGTGGCCTGAGTGGTCAAATCGGCTGTCAGATTATACTTCTTATAATTGAATGTTTTCAATGTACCGTTCTGGTTGATGTAGTTCAAGGCCACATTGTAAGTAGTCTTGTTAGCCGTTCCCGCCAGATTAAAATTATGATTCTGTACAAATGCCGGATTAAAAATATAGTCCAACCAATCGAAACTCGGATAACGTTCGTCTCCATTGGCGTTCTTATACTTTTCAATTTCTTCCTCTGGATACAAACCACCCTGTCCGGAGTTTGTCTTGGCAATATTAAACAGACGCATATATTCTGGAGAGTCAGTAATCAGATCAAACATCTTAGACGGCACATGAGAAGCAAAGTTTCCATGATAACTGATATTGACTTTACCATCTTCAGCCCCTTGCTTGGTAGTTACCATGATAACACCATTGGCTGCACGCGCACCGTAAATAGCTGAAGATGCTGCATCTTTCAGTACTGACACACTTTCAATCATACTGGGATCCAAATAAGCCATATCACCTGGAATACCGTTGATAAGAACCAAAGGAGAAGCACCAGAACCGGAGAAAGTACCGACACCACGTACCTTCATGGAAACACCTTCATTACCCGGCTGTCCGGTAGATTGAACGATACGAAGTCCCGGGACTTGACCTTGTAGCATGGTCGTGGCATTGGCTACCGGACGTTTGGTCATTTCCTTCCCGGATACCGCTGTTACGGCACCTGTCAAATTCACCTTCTTCTGTGTACCATATCCAACCACAACCACCTCGTCCAAGGTCTGTGTATCTTCTTCCAACAATATATCTATCTGAGTCTTATTTTCCGTCTTAATTTCCTGATCGGTATAACCTATATAAGAAATTAACAGGATAGCATTTTCTGGCACGTTTAATGAAAACCTACCGTCAATATCGGTAATCGTACCAATAGTAGTACCTTTTACAGAAACATTTGCACCAATAACCAATTCACCCTTTTCATCCTTAACAACTCCCATTACCTTTTTCTCCTTTTGTTGAGCAATCAAATTACCTTGTTTCTCTGTCGACAGGATTATCTTTCTATCCACTACCGAATAACGCACATCCGTACCGGCAAACACTGTTTCCAACACTTTAAATATATCGCTTTTCTTAGCTACGACAGAGACTCTCCGATGCAGATCGACATGTTTGATATTGAAGAAGAAAGAGAAATCTGATTGTTCCTCGATCTCATCCAACACTTCTTTTACCGTTTGGTTCCGCATCTCCAGATTCACTGTAGCCTTCTGTGCATAGCTGTCTGTTGCTTGCGCCAAACCTATGGAACATAATAGTAAGAAGACTGATAACTTCATAACTCTCGGTATTTTATTTAAGATAAACCGCAGAAACTCTGCTACCCAAAACTGTTGGGTATTAAAATGTTTTTGCATAACTTTGTACTGATCTAATTAATAAAAGTGATTTACTACTGCTTGTCGCCAAACAAGCGTTTTAAATTAATTCTTTCCATCCGGTGAAATACGCCAATATTTCTCCGGATGTTTTTCTTTAGGGTGGTTTGCTTTTCATGATCTTTTCAATTAGATTAATAAATTTCTATTCTCGCTCTCTCATTTGTCATATTCTGGGTATCCAGATAACGCCATTTTATATTCGATGATATTTTAAATATTTCCAATATACGTTCCAGACGCTGGTTTGTGAAAGTACCGTTGAAGGCTTCACTGCGAAGGCGGTCATTGGATAATACGAAGTTTACATTAAAACGTTTCTCCAACATCCGCAATGCTTCCGGTAACGGAGTTGCCAGGAAAACAATCTTTCCGTCTTTCCAGGCAGTCTCTGTTTCACCGCTTGTCCGGAACAGCTTAACCTGAGAAGAGGTTGTATCATACAGCAGTTTTTGTCTGGGTTTCATCTCTACCGTAGCAAGTTTCTGATTCTTCTGATAAGCAAAGCGGACTTTCCCTTCCACCAACGTTGTGGAGATAAACGAATCTCTCTCGAATGCTTCCACATTAAAAGACGTTCCCAGGACTTCAATCTGCGTTTGACAAGGACCGGATACGATAAAACGATGTTCAGGATCTTTCTGTACTTCAAAGAATGCCTCTCCTTTTAGTTGAACATTTCTCTTTTCTCCACTGAAAGAAGAAGGATAGGTCAAAGAAGATTCCGAATTAAGATAGACTTTGGAACCGTCAGGAAGGTCGACAGTCGTCGTCATTCCCGGATTTGTTTTTATCTCGATCATCCGGGCAATCTCAGTCCGGGGAGTAATGTGCTCGATGCCCCAGATAATAAGAAGGGGAACAAAGAGAATAGCTGCCACCCGCTGTACCCAGGTAAACCAGTTTACGAGCGAACGTTCCTTACTCATTTTACGGTTGACGGAGGCCAAAGCCCTCTCTGTATTCACCTGCGATTCCATCCGCACCGTGCCCATTGCCTGATCGATGGCATACATTTGTTTGACAATCCGGTAATTATCTTCCGACTGCCCGATCCATTCCTCTACCATCCGGCATTCTTCTATCGTTGCCTCACCGGAACAATACCGGGGAAGAATCTCTTCTATCTTATCTATATTGAATGTTTCCATCTGTACTTTTATCCCTGTTTATATATTAGACAAGAGAACTACGACAGATTACTAAACGGGAATCCACTTTTTTTTGATATTTTTTTTCTACGACAAAAAACCTACCTTTGCAACCAGGGAGAAAGTGATATGAAAAATACCTCACAAGCGATAGATGATTCATTTCTGTTATCAGCCATGCAACATGGGGATAAAAAGGCTTATGGTACCTTATTCAGAAGATACTATCCGATGTTATGTACGTATGCAAATCGATTTGTCAGTCTGGAAGATGCCGAAGAGATCGTGCAGGATGTCATGTTATGGTTATGGGAAAATCGGGAAATACAAACCTTCAATACCTCCTTCTGCCAATACCTGTACAAGGCAGTCTACCACAGATGCATCAATCAACTTACCCGCCAACAGTCACAACTGCGGGCAGAAACGCGTTTCTACGAATATATGCTGGAAATGCTACAGGATACCGATTTCTATCAAACGGAAGAACTGAAAAAGCATATCATCGAGGCAATACATGCCTTACCGCCCAGTTACCGGGAGGCATTTGTAATGCATCGCTTTGAAAATAAAAGTTATAAAGAGATTGCCGAAATCCTGCAAGTTTCCACCCAGACGGTAAATTACCGTATCCAGCAAGCCTTAAAACAGTTACGGGTCAGTTTAAAAGATTATCTACCGATCATCTTCTTATTACTCCCCAAAAACCTGCTTTCTTAAAGGCTTACTGAATTGTAAGGTTAGATTTCAGAATCATTCACCGGCTTCCCGTAACTGTTCCGCCAGTTTATCCATATCTTCCGGGCTGGCTGCTTTCTTGAATTGCAACTCTCCCTTCTTATTGATGATAGCGCAATGAGGTATGTATAAGGCACCGTTATTTCCGAATGTATTGTAGATATCCATCTTGAAAAACTCATTAATAATAACGTGGTCGCCCTTCAGATTATAATACCCGGCCATCTTCTTCCACAAAGCGGCATCGGTCGGACGGTCGATAGAAACATACAACAATACGATGTCATTCTCTTTCGCATATTGTTGCAAAGGTTTCACATGGGCAAAAGACTCACGACAAGGACCGCACCAGGTAGCCCAGATATCGATAAAAATAACTTTGCCGGCATATCGGTCGGTTATCTCTTTAAAGGAACGCACACTATCGGTGTTCAGTATATGAATGTCTTCGGGAAGCTCCTGGTTGTTGAATGCGATATTTTTCTGTATCGCTTTTTCCAATGCCGGAGTCAGCGTGCTACCCGGATGCAATTCTTTAAACTGTTCGTATAAAGCCGGTATCCCCGTTGAATAACTCTCGTTCGATGCATCTTCAAGGATCACGTTGGCCATGGCGACTTCCTGTACACGCCCTTTCAGATTGTTTTTATACCAGTCGAAAAGTTTCTGCTTGCCTTCATTCCGGTCTTTGGACTGCTGTTTTGTTTTCATGTAAAGTTCTATACCGGCTACATTGGATATCACATCAGCAAATGCTTCGGAAAAGACATTCTCCGGCTGACTGATATCCGCATATGCCAACATTTCCGGATAGACGGCCTCCCACTCTTTCTTTGTTTCTTCCGTACCCTGATAGTTAATGCCAAAATATTGGTTCATAAAGGCCAGCAACATCTGCATACGAACGTCTTGTATCGCCCTCTTTTTGAATACATCATCCACCCCTGTAATCTTTTGCTCTATTCCCGACGCATAATCCGTCAGTTTCTGATAGACGGAAGAGGCTACTGTATCCTTTGCTACCTGGAAAGCATCGCCTCTTCGTGCTCTCAAATTAAAGACTTCTTCCTGTAAACGGGAAAGTTCTTTTACTATTTCATTTTCATTTGCCAACGTATTTTCAATACTCAGGTTATTTTCGAGGGATGCGTCGATATCGAGTACATTCTTTCCCGGTTCAGCATAAACCGTTCCCAGGTATTTTTGCCCATAGATATAGAAAGATATCTTCTCATTTCCTTTAGACGGAAGAGTGATACGATACGTACTGTCGGCTTGCAGAAACAAGGTATCCCTTTGTGTCGCATTGTATATACCATCCATTGTCGGCCGATAAACAATCGTATTACCGGAAAGATTCGAAACTTTACCTTCAAGGATTATCGATTCCGGCGAACACCCCGTTAATCCCCAAATAGCTATACCAGCCAATACACATCCCAGTCTTTGATTTTTCATCTTATTAGTTTTAGATATTTGCTACATAATTGATATATGCAAAAGTAGAGAATTATTTTAATCCATATCTACCGTTAGGTATTTATTTCTGTTGGCTTGTTACGCGATCATTTTTCTCGTGAGGAAGCATCCAGAGCCATTAAAAGAGCGACCACTTCCGAATAATTCTGACGGCCGGAAGGAATGTTGTTTCCTTTCAGGAACCAATTATAAACTGTGTCCTGTATATCGCCGATTGTCGGGCTATATAATGTCTGCCAATAAGCCACTTTACGGTTGTAGGCATCTTTCACATCCGGAGAGATCGTTTCTTTCCAACGGTTGAATTCCTCTTCCGGCAACAACTGGTACGCATTGCCCAGCACATAAGGCAACAAACCGAAATAAGCGGAGAAACGTATTTCCGGTACTTCGGAACGTGAACATGCCAGAAAGCCGTACAGGTTTGCCTCCGCCTCATTGGATATGCCCAGTACATGTGCCATTTCATGAGCATAGGTGAAAGGATACTGGACCGGAAGCAGATCCGGATTCAGATTGTATTCGGTAAAGAACGGCCCCATATATCCCAGTATGCCGACACCGCTCATCAGGGCCGGGACCAGCATCGGTTTCGGATGCAGGTAAGTTGCAGGCGAGACCAAGCCGAAACGTCCTGCTATTTCCTGGTAGCTTTTCTCCACTTCCTTCGCCACGATAGCCTCGTCGATCTTCCCGACAGGAACAAAAGAAGCATTCAATGCCTCCATGTAATCAGCCAGAAACGAACGGAAGTTATCCTCCGAATAGGCTGCATAAGGCACCTCCGCCCGGGCATAGAAATTCATTCTGAAATAATTCATCCCCCAGGCCATATAGAACCAGACATATACCCAAAGCAAAAATTTCGCCATCCGCCCGATGGTCCTCAACCACGGACGCCGTTTCACAATCGCATAAACCAGATAGACTACCAACCCGGCAATACTGCCATAAATAAAGCAATCGCCGATCGAGAAAGGGAAAAGAGAAGAAAAACGGGACAACACCGCCGAAAACACCGGATAAACCGTACGGGCATACCACTCTCCCATCACAGGAGAAGACATGGTCGTCCAAATAAACACCAGCAAAACCACCAGTACAACCCAGCGCAAACGTATATTTTTAATCACATCCTTTACATTCATCATGCAAACAAAGATAGATAATCCCTTTCACTCTCCAAACGAATTATGAATTTATACAGAGTTAATTTCCCCATTTACCATCTACTTTAAAACAAAAAACAACATAAATATACCGCCACTTTAAAACAAACGAGCTATCTTTGTAAAAAAGAAAGGAGAAACTTTATGGAACAGGCATTAAATCCCGTAGATTGGTATATGAAACTGTTGGCTCCATTAAGTCCGGATATAAAATTAGACTTAATCAGCAAATTGTCTGAATCTTTAAAAGACACGCATACATATTCAAAAAAAACCTCATCCAAATCTTCCGATTTCTTCAGTGCATTATCAGGAGCTTGGGAAGATGATACTTCTGTTGAAGATGAAGTCCGGAAAATCAGGGAAAGCAGAACCAGTAACCAAACTCGAATAATAGACGAATTTTAATGAAAACTAAAGGTTATCTGTTAGACACCAATATCTGCATATCTATGCTTAAGAACAAATACGGTGTTCGCGAGGCGATATTAAAAGCCAAAGCTGAAAATTGTTATGTATCTGAAATAACTTTAGGAGAACTCTATTTTGGTGCATCATTCAGTGACAATAAAAAAGAACGTTTAAAAGATGTTGCCTTTATAGTAGACCGTTTCAAAGTAATTTCCGTTTCAGGAACATTACCTTTATTTGGGGATATCAAAGCTAATTTGAAAAGAAAAGGAACATTAATTGATGATTTTGATATCTTAATAGGATGTGCAGCTATTCATAACAACTTAATCCTGGTTACAGACAACATAAAACATCTGGAAAGACTGCCTGGAATTTTCATCGAAAACTGGACAGTTAGATAGGATGCACAAATATAAACCGTGCCCCGCCGGTATAAGCAGGATCGACAGTTAGCGTGCCACCGAAAAGTCCGGCGATCGTACGACAAATAGGCAGGCCCAGACCGGCTCCCTGCTTGAATTCATCCACCTTTTCGAAACGATTGAAGATGCTTTCCTGTTTGTCGGGAGGTACACCGCAACCGGTGTCCGTGACAGAGAAAATAACTTGCATCTTCTCTTTGTCGACCTGATAATCGAGGTTGATCTCTCCCTGAGCGGTGAATTTGGCGGCATTGGTCAACAGGTTCAGCAATAATTGCTGCAAACGAAGTATGTCGGTCTTCATGACAAAATCCTTTTCCGAACAGGTCAGAGTCAAGTTTACACCCGGCTGTATTTTCTGCTGCACACTCTTTTCAACATCCTTACAACATGCATAAATATTGCACTCTTTGAGGTTCAGATTATAAGACCCCGATTCCAGACGCGATAGGTCGAGAACGTCATTTACCAGGTCGAGCAACAAGTCCGAATTATTATTGATGATCCGGATAAACTCTTTCCTTTCTTCCTCGTCCGCATCTTCCAGCAAACCGGAAAAGCCGACGATCGCATTCAACGGCGTCCGTATCTCATGGCTGATGTTGGCGACAAACGCAGACTTCAGCCGGTTGGATTCCTCCGCCTGTTCTTTGGCTATACGCAGTTTATCGGTCGTATCGATCAATACCCCGCGTTCCTTTTGCAAGTCATCCTTCAGTTTGCGGACATGGTAAACGTAACGAAGTAAAAAAGAGAACAGCAACAACAGCACACCGAAAAAGACAAGCGAGACAGTCAGTTGGGTTTGCTTTTGAGATAACTGTTCCTTCTGGTAAACCAGGCGTTGCTCCTGTATTTTCTGTTCATTCAGATCATGCAGTGTACGGAGCTGGTTTAGCTGGCGGGTGAAAGCCTTAACATTTATCTGTTCTACAAACGTCAGCAGTTGATCGTAAAAGACCAGCGCCTCCTCTTTCTTTCCGGCCGCTTTCAGTATCTCAGCCTTCAATTTAAGAGGTTCGGTAGAATAATCGACAGACAATACTTTATCTATTTCACGGATCGCCTCGGGATACTTTTTCACATAAAAATAATACCGGGCCATCGCCAGGTTGTATACCGAGATCAGAAAAGGGTCATTCCTGTTCGTATCGTCCACATAAGAAGACGCCTGTTGCATAGCCTTCTTCGCCTCTTTCGGTTTATCTTCTGCAATATATAAGTTCGTATAATAGGAATACAAGAAACAATACTTCTGCCGGAACGGATAATTCATCCATTTAGCTGGTTGTTCACTCTCCATCATATGTATTACAGACTCATAATAAACAAGGAGCGACCTCATTTTCTCCAATTCATTAAGCCTCAGGTAAGCAATCAAGAGGAAGGGCGTCAGTTGCATTTCATAATCAGGTTGCCCCCCGGACTCTTTCAGCAAGCTCATCCCTTTTTCAAGAGCGGTCGCAGCATCCCGGTCGCGACCGATCATGATATAAATCAACCCCAAGTATTCATTACTCGAGATAGTTCCTTGCAAATTACCGGTCTCATCCGACAGCATCTGAAGACGCACGGCTTCATTCATCGCCAACTCGTATTCTTCATTATTCAGGTAATAACGACAATAATAATTCAGGAAATCAAACGCCTCATGAGGAGTTTCCTTGCGAACCTTCGTTACCGAATCGAATATCCCTCCCCAATATAGCAGGCTATCCAATTTATTCAGGTTGCAATAATAACGTCCCAATCCGGAAAGGGCATAATAATAATGATTCATAGAATCGACCGGAGCCGCCGTTTCCATGAGTTGTTGCAGATAACCAACTTCTTCCGGCGTTTCCCAGTTCAGCCGAGACAACTCGAACAATGACTTTAGTTTCACTTTCACATCCGTTGTATTCCGAAGAACGGACAACAAACTATCCTGACCTGATTTCTTTTGATTTTCAGAACCATTCATACCCAAACAGTAATCAAATCCACTCAACAAGATCAGATTAACGATAATAAAAAACCCTCTTACATATATGCATTTCTTCCTCATAAACCCACCTATAGCTATTGATTTCCAAAGATAGATGTTTTTGCGAGACACTGCCCGATATTATACAAAATAATAGACTTTATTCATCATTATTATCACGCACACATCTGGCATAACCTACGACATCCGTTCCCGGCGCACATACTATCTCCTGCTTATCATACTCCACTCCAATATACTCGACAGACAATGCGCTTCCACTATACCGGGTACACGACCACATGACCCGACCGACAGTCTTATCCCACAAATTATCCGTAAACTTAAACAACATAGCCATCGCCTCACAGGAATTAGGCAAACGCCAGGTCCCTTTGTCCGAGCGATCAGTCTGTTCCGAATAATTGTAACATAAGTTACGGGCCTCGTTCCAAGTGACAGGAGAGTTACCTGCCCCGTAAAGTAATTGTTTTGCCGTGATAAAACTACGATACGGACGGGCGGCCGCCTGGAACTGTGTATGACTTCCCAATGAACCGACACCGATATACGAACGCAGTGCCGTAGTACTTAGCTTATTATATGTAATTATATAATTTACACCCGTACTACCCGGTGCCGGAGAGACGAACGCCAAACCTTCATGTGCATAGCCGGTGCCGGTATAAGGTGCATGTGCCTGCATCACCGGCGGAGTACCCAGATTGCGAGCGCACCGGATATAGCAATTCTTCCTGTCCGCCTCACTGAATGAGCCGTCTTTCATCCAGTCAATCGCAGCTCCCTTATTGGCTACCAGGATAGCCAGTCCCTTCGATGCGTCGAAAGTGCTGGTTGCATAACACAGATTATCCCCCTTCTGCAAACGGGCCTGATAAAGCGGGTCATCCATCAGGAAAATACCAACATAGAGGTGCATCATCTGTTCTTTAGCCGGCACATACCATACAATCTCATCCAGATCGATCAGGCCATTGCGATTGTTGTCTCTGTTGCGTGAAAGTGCAGCGACATTGACATAGCGACTGCTTCGCGCCATAGGCCACCCTGCACCACTATCGGACGTCCGATCGGTCACCGGAAAGATTCCGTTCCCGCCTTTCCAGGTAAACTCACCGAGGGCATCAATCACTAGAACTTTGTTATCCCAAAGTCCTCGACAGGTATTATCGAGCCCGTCGGCAGAGGTGGAAGAAGCGGAAAGCATAGGCGCGTCAGACGTTATGTTATAGTTTCCTCCATACTCGTCCGTATGTTCGATACCGAAAGCCTTGTAGGTCAGTTGTTGCCCGCTTTGTCCCGGCGAATATAAGGTCTGGATGGAACGTTGCCGGATATTCATGCCCGAACGGGTGTAGCTACTGTGACCATCGGCACTCGTATCCATTCCCTGAAAAACACTCATCGTACGGTCGGCCGCATTACAGAATCTCATCCAAAATGTATTCGAAGTCGTTCCGGTCACCGGGTCCTGGATATAATAATATTCATCGACATAGACTGTGAAATAGCGGTAGAGGTAAAAATAAGCACCTCCGTCGAGCACGATATAAGGATCTTCCTCACGCCCCTCGATCTTTTTCCCTTTTGCTAACTCCGCGTTATAGATATTAATCCACGACTTCAGGTGTTGCAATAGAGCGACAGGTCCCCATAGCTGTACCGGATTACTGACCGAGCTTTCCCCCGGCTCCAGGTCATACGTATAAGTATAAGGCAAGCCGTACCCGCCGGTTTCCTCTATCCGCCGGTGCAGCGTCTCCGACAGTCCTCCGTAAATATCGTTTCCCAGATAAGCAAAATGTACCCATCCGTCATCCAGCATGATCGACCGGTCGCTGCCTCCGTCATCCTGAAGCGTCACCGATACCGGACCGGAAGTAAAAGGAGTATTCACTGTATAAGAATAACCGGCACCGGTCTGATTCATTCGCGCAACCACACTCTTGAGATTCAGTCTAACCAGCCGCTGTTCATAATGTGCATCCGCCTGGAAATCGAAGTCCGAATCGACTACATTCCCTTCGGCAGCGGGTTGGTTCTCAACGCCACCAGCCTCCGCCTCGACCCGGATATTATCCACTCCGCCGACTGTAACCGTATAAGTATAATTCGAATTACGCAAAATACGATAGTCGTTCAGCTTATCCAGCTCTTGCTGTTCCGAAGAACTGCCTGCCATTGATTTTTCCATATTCCCTTCCCCGATATATCCCAGATGGATGAGATAGGTTACAGTTGCCGAACATTGCTGCGTAATGCCTCCCAGCACCTTTTCCGCCGGATTATAATATTCACCCTTCAAAACGACATAGGCGGCATTACCGGGTGCATATTTAAAACTGCCGTCTCCTTTTTTCTTTTCACGCAACGCATATGCCTGGTCGGCTGTAAATCCGGAGCTTACGTCTAAGATAAGTCCTTCGTCCTGCATCGCTTTTTTCACAGCTTCGGCACTATTAAAAGGATTGTCCGGCATATGCCGGTTCTCGAAAGCATAGAAGGTAAAGCTGCTTGTTTCCTTATCGGCAGAAAAAGTCTCATCGATATAATTGCCATTCATCTCAGTAGTCCTTCCGAACTCTTCCGTCCCGGAAGAACAAGGGCTGTCCTCTTGCCAGTGCACAAACGACCGCATATGCAGGTTTTTCACCTTCCACGATTTCAGTTTGAAATAGGCGCCCGACGGCAAACCATCCGCCAGCTTCACGACAAAATTGAACCGGGCATCCAGATGATGGAGCCGGATAGCCCCGTTCGTAACAGTTCCCGAACTACCTTTAATTATTAAACGGTCTGTTGCACCGTCACGATCCAGGACAAAGTGTTCGGCAGCCTCATAAGGAGAAGAATCGGACGAAGAACAATAATGCCCGGCAGAAAGCAAGCTGCCCTGTAAACGGTCGACCAGCGCGAGGGTCCCTTCACTCTCCGTCTCCGTACCTGCTGCCTCCTTAAACACATCCAACCGGACCGTAATACTTTCCAACTCGGCCTCATTGGCAGCATTATGAAAGGCTTTCAGCATCTCTTCATTGTTCGACAACTGGTTGGCGGTATTCAGGTTGGCAACGGCGAATATCCGGACGGAGTTGCAGGAAACAGCAGGAATGCTGACCTGTAAATTTCCGGAAGTATTGCGGGACAACCCCTGCGTATCCGGAAACCACTTTCTCGACAGGACCGGATGGGCCAACGGATCGCCCGGCGTGGTCACATCCAGGACAAAGACATAGAGCGACGAGATATATTTCTCTTCCTCTTCCGAAGCTCGTGTAACCACATGCAGGGTTGGATCGCCGGAAGTGACCGACAAGGTCAGCGTACCGGGAATCCCTTCTTCCACTTTCAGAATGTTCCTGTTTCCTGCCATCTCGTCACGACATGAGAGAAAGAGAAAAAAGAACGGAAGTATAATCGACCAAACAGGTATATTCTTGTGTTTCATTGCCTGATATTTACGTAATACTCATTTGAATTCGGGAATATCGACCGAGGGACGGTCGTTCCAATCGCGCATCTCAACCGTCACGTCTTCCAGTTGAAGCGCACTGGTATTGATCGTAGAAATTACCTGATAGGAATGGTTCCGCAGGAAACCATAATGCTTTTTACCTCCTATCCCCCCTGAGCTGTACAGGGGCGCGGTCAGTGTACGTGCTTTTGTACTTCCATTACCGGTTACGGTAATGTCGAGGGTGATGGAAGGCGCCTCCGTTTCATCGTCACAAAGGTACTGGCAGGTACGGAAATAGAGAGGGGCCACACTGGAAGATTCTGCATAAAGGGTCATGAGGGATCCCCCTGTAGATTGCTCCCCATTCGTATTCGTACCCCCTTTGGCATCTTTAAACACTCCCGGACCATTGACCGCGGCAGACCATACCAAGGAACCTAAAGGAGTCTTATTATCTGCTTCATTCTCTTCCAGAAACAAATACCCTTGGTTACTCGTCTTGTCAATTGTGATCTTATCAATTTTAATTTTGTCCTCGGAATTACCGGTAAACAGGAACGAAAAACCGATACGACAATAAATCCGCTCCAACGGCATATGAAGATAAGATACGCCGCCTACCACTTTCATCGACTGTACCATAACCGGGTAATCGAGAGCGGCTGAAAGACCATTGGCTTTTACAACCAGTTTTTTTAATTTGTCTTCAACATTCTGACCTATTGCCTGACTCGGCCTACCTATCAGATAGTTTTTCACCACCTTCTTTATTTGCTCATTATAGTCTCCAAAAGAATTAAAAATGTCCGTATAGGCAGAAACCAACTGTTCAACATTGGCTATTGCATATATATTCACATATTCAATATTATCCCCTCTGTCATTCCTTTCAAAAAGCGAACTCATGATAACAGCCGTATCTCCTCTGATCTCTCCCCAAACTTGCTCATTCCAAATCGGGTTAATCCCCGGAGCATGAAAGATATTAACAATAGAATTACTTCCCCGGACAATCCCATAGACATCAAGAGATTTTATACCATCCTCATTCCCTATCGCCGGAGTATGCAGATCAGCGTCTGTCTTCGTAAAATCCGAAGGAGTGAACACAATCTTCGTAAATTTCTCTCCTTCGGGAAATCCTTCCCCTACCGGTAATTCCTTTGTACATCCGGGTATTAGCAAGAATGTTACTAACCGGATAAGCGTTCTATACAGTGTCTGATAATTCATATTCACTTCAATTTGTCGTATCAGTATAATCCGGATAAATGTCATCCTTCTCCCACGGCTGTATATCGCAGATAATGTCGGAAGCACTCATATTGATCCGAACCGTCAGATAATCATTCCGTTTTAAATAAGGCAAGGCAAAAGTCCTATCGCGTCCGTCATCCAAAACAACATGTATATGGCTATACTTCGTCTCATCGATCAATCCTTCCTGTGCATCGTCCGGCAATGTAGGACCAAAATAGTTTTCATACAGATAATGCGTTCCCCGGTCAAACTCCAACCACTCCTGCCCCGAATGATTTTCTTGCTTGCCATACACATATCCGACAGTTCTCCTCAAATCTGCCGCCTCCGTCATGGAAGGAAAATCAATTACCCATTTTCCATTCGTCACGGCATATTTTGGGAACAGAAATGTTTGTCTGTTTGCCTGGAGGATTTCAAAGGTTTCCAGCTCAAAATTATTACTCGGAAGTTCCTTCTTCACCCGGCAGATCAGGCGGACTTTGGCAACAGCACGGATAAGCTTAAAAGTATCAGACCCGTCATCCAACATCAAATTTCCCTGTGCCGTACCCTCAGTCCCGGTCTTGTTCTTGTTCAAGGTTATCCACCCTGTCACACTCATCGACATCGGTATTCCCCTTCCGTCTTTTAGGGCAGTCATGAGCTGGTCCAATTTTAACCCTCTGCTCAATTCTCCGTCCGAACTATAGTCATCCTCATGATCATTCAGCACCATTGTCCGTAAATCCTGCAATTCCGCCTGGGTATAGCTGGCGAGGTTCGACCGGAGATCGATTCCGGGATTAGCCACCAGATAAAAACGTTTATAGCCGGGAGTGACTTCCATCTTAAAGGTATATTTTCCGTCTGTACCCTCTACCATATCATACACACTGAACCTTTCCGCTTCGCAATACTGGCTGGCACCGATGTTGAAGACAAAGACATAAAGCGAACGGATCGCCCTTTCCTCTTCCGATCCGGCATCGGTATCGCCGGAGACTGAAAGCGGGGTGGCACGTACCGTCATGGCCAACATCACCTTACCATCGTCGGAATCGTCTTTCCCGCCTTTCTCCCCGATAAGCACCTCATTGGAGCAGCCGGACAGGAGATACGCCAACCCTGCCAGCAACAAAACAGCAATCATATGTCGGGATATTCCTTTCATTTCTTATAAATCCACAGAGCCGGGGCGTAAAGCCCAGCCGTTAATAATGATCAACCCGTCAAACCATTGTTCCTCGCCCGGTTCACCTTTCAGGTAAAGGGTGATGGTATAGAAATCCTGCCGGTCGAGGTATTCCTGGTCAGACTTTATCCTGCCGTCCTGCTCCCTACCGGTCATCAGAAGGTACTCCACCAGCGGAATATCGACCAAGGTCACATCACCGGAAGCATCGGTAATATGCAACCGCATGGCATCGTTTTCCATCAGGCGCGAGAGGGACAGTTCGGCTATCACATTCGAAACCGCCTCCGCACCGCCGGACCCCTCGCCGTCCGTCCCTTCCGTTTGCAGGTAAGGGCGGTAAACCAGGGGGTGGCAGTCGAGCAACGTATTGTCGTAAGCCAGCCGTCCGTTGCCATGCGGGCATAGTATGCTAAAATCGTAATCGGCTGCATGTAGGATCGCTCCGTCACGCCGTTGAAGGATGACACGCAGAATATTCGTATCCTTGATAAGTCGGAGCGTATCGGTCTGTTCCGTACCCGGCTGAGGGACGGTGACCGTTTCCTGCATCGCCTGCCAAAGCGGGGAAAGGGGTTTGTCGCGGGGAACTTCGCCGTCGCCATCGCATCGCAGGGTGACCACCAGGTCTTCCGGTACGGAAACACCCGCTTGCATGCCGGAAGGTTCGAAGCACCCCTCTTTCAATCCAGCCCACGCGACCAACCGGTATTTACCGGGGTCGAGCGGTAGAGGCAGGCGGTAACCGGTTTTGCACAAGGCTTCTCCTCCGTCGCTGAACGTGCGGAGGTACTTCCCGCCGGCATCGAAGACATAAACGGAAAGGCTGTCGACCTCACCGGCAAACCGGTCGGTGAACCCCATGTTGTAATCGTAACGAAAACAAACGGAGTAGGCCTGCGGGCATCCCGCCAGATCGTCATGGATGCAGGAGGTAAAGACCGGCAGGCATACCAGCCAGGCTACCAGCAATCGCCATATACGAACAGGTTCAGTCATACAATCCGGACTTTACAAGTCGATACTATGGTCTCTTTTCGCCCATGCAGAGATTTCGATACTGCAATTGATATAGGCAGTTTCGGTATCGACGGGTTCCTCCGGATCGTCGGGGATTGTCGGTTCGCCCGGTTCTTTGATCGAGTTGATGGTTACGGTGTACCAGTTATTTCTTACCACGCCGTAACGGCCGAGTTGGGCCTGTGCATACTCGCCTTCTTTTACCCAGGGAGAACCGTCAGCCGGTGCATAACCACCCTCCTCATCCGTAAAGTGACGGATAAAGATTTCGTAGTAACAGACGCCTTTGTCGTATTTCTGGATTCTTCCCATGCTGGAATGGAAAGCGTCCAGGGAGGCTCCGGAAAGATCGGTTGTACCAAAATCGTCTGTTTTTTGATAAGATACTTTATCCAATTTATAATGTAAATGACCATCGGACTTCAAAGTGATCTTCCATCTATTATCAGAAGAAGTACCTGTTAATTCATCTCCTGACTCAGCAGTTGTAATGCCATCTCCATTATCAGGAGCATCCGGCATATCATTATCTTTATTCAAATTATCATGTGCCCACTTTATAATATTCCAATACATATTTTTTGCTGAATAATGGGCAGCCACTGTGGTGAACGACCACCAGGTAGCATCATCATCGGTTGTATTATTTCCCGTGGCTGTCTTATTCGTACTATTAGGAATATATTTAGTCTTGACAATCAGACGGGTTACCTGGGATTTATACATCCAATTATAATCACAGGTATTTTCCAGGCAATATTCAGCGGCATCAGTCCAACCGGTATTATCCGTTACAGATTCCGGAGTCGAGAATTGAGATTCGGCAACAGTCCGGTCATAATTGGGATCGACTGCCCAATAGATACGTGCAGGATTCGTTTTAGAAGGACAAATCGCATTTCCCCATAAAGGATCGATAGTCGACCAACTCGTTGCAACTTTGCGGAAAGGGAAAGCCTTCGTATTGGTATTGCCGAGCGTCCAACCCAGGATGGTTATCTTATCGCCTGCATGGCTGAGATCGTTTCCCACTGTAAAATACTTTGTACCGGTATCAGCATCCGCCTTATAATTATCACCAGCTTTCAGACTCACCTTGGCAACTACTCTTTCTACACTAATAGTCGTAGGTTTACTTCCTGCTGTTACTTCATTGCTACTTGTAACACATTTCGTTAAAGTCTTCATATTCGAATCGCTAAAAACGGGAGCGGAAGTCATCAGAAAACAGTCATGGTCAGTACCTAAAAGTCCTTCCAGATTGCCTCCGGGAATAGGAAGCGCATTATTAATGGTACTAAAAGGACTTCCCAGCTTCAGAAGTTCTTTCGCTATTCCTTCGGTAGGTCCCACATTGAGCAAAGCCAATACACGTACAGAATTACTACTGATTGGAATAGGGCCGGTACTTAACGTTTTAATAGTAGTAGCCCCGGCATCACTATCTGCACTATTATCCGGTAAAATCGTTCCGGGCAAAACTGTTCCCGTACTCAGTTCTGCTTTGGTAGAAACGACTTCCGATAATACAAAATCATCTTCAGCAGTAGCACTTTCCTCCTGTCCTTCAGGGGCACGGAAGAAAAGAAGCGTCAGGTCAGACACTTTATATTCGCCTTTCTCTCCGGCATCGTAACCCAGTTCTGCCTTTGTTTCAGAACTCACCGTCGGCAACTTGATGCAGACCGAGGTATAGGTATCTTTTTCGGGTTGCGGGTCACCCTTATCATCTTTCACTTCGTCATTCGTACAACCCACCAAAAACGGTGCCAGCAAAGCTGCCCAATAGAAGCAATTCGTTTTCATACTCTTATATCAGTTAGTTTAATAATAATACATTCATGCCTAAGAAAAAACACCGGTTGCCGATGGTGCGAAAGGGATGGTTGCCGATGCCTCGAAAAGGGAGGTTCCCACCAACGCGAAAGGGGCGGTTGCCGGTCTGGCAACAAGCCTTTCGCGGCACCCTCGAAAGAGGTTTCGCGCTATCATCGAAAGTAGTTTCGCGGGTGCCTCGAAAGCAGAGGGGCCGTCACTCAATTTCGGGACGGTCGCCACCGCCTCCCGGCTGGGCTATGGATACAGGGATTGTCAGGGAGCGGGGGGATTTACGAAGGGCGTTTTTTCCTTTCATATATTGAGTGGTGATTGTCAGTTCATAGCTTCCGGGTTGTAGGCCAGAGGGAACGACAAACATGATTTTCGAAGGGTCGTTTATTCCGAACATGTCGCTTTCGACCTTGGTCACGGCATCGGTCTCCGTATTGCGGATAGTTACCCCGACGGAAGGATCGTCGCCCATCACGCGGAGGTAGGAACCGTGGATAGCGAAATTGCGTCCCGGAGTCATGCTGCCGTCGATCATGCCATTGCTGCGGTCTTCCGTATCGAGCACATACATCAGGCCGGGTTTCTCGCCTTTCACGACGATTTCGGTCTTGGCTATCTCCTCACGGAGCACTTTATCCTGGGTAAAGACAACATAAATACCATTCTTCAGAGGGTTCCAGAGTCCTTTTTCGACTATTCCGGTAAAACGGGGCACTGCATGGTACAGGCCGGTATTCACATTATAGCCGTTCATCAGGAAACGGGCCACTACACGTTGAAAAAGAGTAACTACATGGACAAGTGTTTCTTCGCGAAGTCCGGTATCTTCCGAACGCATTTCCACATAAATTTCGGGAAGACCGACATTTCCGGCGGGGTCGAGCACTAAGATTTTGTCATTGGGGTCAGAGGTAACAGAATTATCCGTCAGATATCCTCTTAATTTGTTTTGCATAATACTAGTTTTTCAAGATTAATAATTCGTTCTTACGCATGTTACGGGCGTTGTCTGCCGCGAAATCTTAACCGGACCAAACGTTCGTTCCAACACGCCGACAAATCTATGCCTTTTTTATCACCTCGCCAAATATTATTGTAAAAAAAACAACAATCAATACAATAAAAAAAAATCAGCCGACTTTGTGTCGGCTGATTCTCTGAAACAGTTTCAGAGAAAAAATATTTTCAAAAAACAAGTCATATTATTTTGATTATCATAATACACAAATCATATACCATCAAAAAATATTATCACAACCTGTAAGAAACACAAGATTAAACGCAGGTCAAAAACCGATATTTTTCATAATATCTTATTGTAAAATACAGCATATTAAGATCATGATTATTGTATAAAACGACAGATTAAAAAGAAGAGGATATGCCAAAAGCTATTACCGGACACAGATGACGCAGAGAAACACAAAAACGCAGGCTTATTTTATTAATTATCAATAAAATAAACCTGCGTTAATCTGCGTTCCGTCAGCGTAGTCTGTGTCCCCTAATATAGACTTTTGCCCCCTTCTCAAAAGCAGGCTATAAAATTATAGCGAAGAGATATTCTTATTCAACAGTTTCTTTGCTTCCGCCTCCGACAGGTTGCGACGACTAGCGTAATCTTTCATTTGTTCCTCATCGATCGAGCCGATCATGAAATACTGGGAATCGGGGTGGGCGATGTAGATACCGCTAACTGTTGCAGTAGGATACATGGCGCCGTTTTCCGTCAGTTTCACATGGATCTGCGACATATCGAGCAGGTTGTCCAGCGTATAATTCAATAACTGGTCGGGCAATGAAGGATAACCGATTGCCGGACGGATACCCTGATATTTCACTTTGTACAGGTCAGGGATCGACAAGGCTTCGTCCGGAGCATACCCCCAGTATTCCTTGCGGACTTTTTCATGGAGATATTCCGCCAGGGCTTCCGCCAGACGGTCCGTCAATGTTTGAAGCAACATGGAATTGTAGGTATCCCCTTCTTCTTCCAGCTTATTCTTCAAGTCTTCGGCACCGACACCGGCCGTTACGACAAACGCCCCCGCATAATCGGTACGGCCTTCCGACACCGGCATGATATAATCGGCCAGCGATTTATAAACGCCCTCCTCCTTTTTCGACTGCTGACGCAATACCGGGATCGCGATCTCTCCCATCCGGATCGTATCGCCATCACTGTTAGCCGGGAAGAACCCGTAGATGGCCTTACAATATTCAGCCTTCATCTCCACCAGGCGATCCAGCAGTTTGACGGCGTCTTGATACAGTTGCATAGCTTCGGCAGCCTTGGCACGGTCCTCTTCCGGAAAATCTGCCAGCCAGGAAGCACGACAAGCGTCGCAACCGTGTATCTGGGTGATACCGGCAAAGCGGCCGTTCAGTTTCCAGGCGGTAAAGAAGAATGTCCAATGTATATAAGGAATGATTTCCTCCAACGGGATATAAGGCAATACATGGATACCCATCTGATTCGGAACCACCGGCGTATACCCCTTCCAATCTATCTGCTGAGGATTGGCACGAGCTTCGCTCAATGAAACCAGCACTTCCTTTTTCTTTTCCATGGAAGCACGCAAGGCTTCATATTCATTATTCAGGTTTTCGATATACGCATCACGGGTATCCGGATTCAACAACTTAGCTGCGATCAACGGATTCTGCGACGCATCGAGCACATGGATCACCGGATAGTCGTAATGAGGAGCGATCTTGATAGCCGTATGCAATTTGGAGGTTGTCGCACCGCCCACCATAATAGGTATGGTCAGACCGGCTTTCTGCATTTCGTCCGTCACATGCACCATCTCTTCCAGCGAAGGGGTGATCAGGCCGGACAGGCAAACCAGGTCGGGCTGCTCCTTCATGGCAGTCTGCACGATCACTTCGGCAGGAACCATCACGCCCAGGTCAATCACTTCGTAGTTGTTGCAGGCCAGGACGATCGAAACGATATTCTTTCCGATATCATGCACATCGCCTTTTACAGTAGCAAAAACCACCTTTCCGGCTTTTGCCGAGCCGGCTGCCGATTTCTGCGCCTCGATGGCCGGTTGCAGGATAGCAACTGCCTTTTTCATCGTGCGGGCAGTCTTCACCACTTGCGGCAGAAACATCTTTCCGGCCCCGAACAGTTCGCCGACCTTATTCATGCCGCTCATCAACGGACCGTCGATAATATCCACGGCACGCAGATACGCCTTCAACGCCTCCTGCAAGTCTTCTTCCAGATGGTCGCCGATACCTTTTATCAGGGCATATTCAAGACGTTCTTTCAAAGGTTGTTCACGCCAGGCTTCATGTTTTTCTTCCGTTCCGCCCTGTTTCTCAACGACCAGGTTCTGGGCATAGGCGATCAGCTCCTCTGCCGCTTCGGGACGGCGGTACAGGATCACATCTTCCAGCAAATTGCGGAATTCAGGTTCTATATCTTCATACAGTACGGCAGACGACGGGTTGACAATACCCATATCCAGTCCCTTGCCGATAGCATGGTAAAGGAATACGGAGTGCATCGCCTCACGTACATAATTATTTCCACGGAATGAGAACGACAGGTTACTGATACCGCCGCTCACCTTCGCACCCGGCAGGTTCTGTTTGATCCATTCGACGGCACGGATAAAATCGAGTCCGTATCCGTTGTGTTCTTCCATCCCGGTTGCGATTGCCAGCACATTCGGGTCGAAAATAATTCCGTTCGGATCGAAATCTATTTTCTCCCGGAGGAGACGGTAAGCGCGTCCGCAAACTTCGGCTTTCCGTTCGAAAGTATCCGCCTGCCCTTTTTCATCGAAAGCCATCACCACGGCGGCAGCTCCCAACTGTTTGATACGGGCGGCATGAGCCAGGAAGACTTCCTCCCCTTCTTTCAGCGAGATCGAGTTGACAATACTCTTTCCCTGCACACACATCAGTCCCTCTTCGATCACTTCCCATTTGGAAGAATCGATCATGACGGGGACACGGGCGATATCAGGCTCGGAAGCGACCAGGTTCAGGAAAGTAGTCATCTCCTTCACCGCGTCGAGCATTCCATCGTCCATATTGATATCGATCACTTGGGCGCCATCCTCCACTTGCTTACGAGCGATCGTCAACGCTTCCTCATAACTGCCTTCTTTTATCAAGCGTAAGAATTTCCGAGAACCGGCCACATTACAACGCTCTCCCACGTTCACGAAATTATTCTCCGGTTTCACCTCCAGCAGTTCCAAGCCCGACAGCCACAGGCAATCCGGTTTCAAAGCCGGGATATGCGGTTTAGCTCCTTTCACCAACTCCGGATACCGGGAGATATGCGCTGGAGTCGTTCCGCAACAGCCTCCGATAATGTTCACTAATCCCTCTTCCACAAAAGGCTTCACATGTTGGGCCATTTTATCCGGCGTCTCGTCATAGGTACCAAAACTATTCGGCAATCCGGCGTTCGGATAAGCGCTGATATAATAGGGGGCATACTTCGCCAACTCTTGTAAATAGGGCTTCATATCCGCCGCTCCGAAAGAGCAGTTTAAGCCAACCGAAACAATATGTGTATGCTGTATGGAAGCTAAGAAGGCCAATAAAGTCTGTCCGGAAAATGTTCGTCCACCTTGCGCAGACAAAGTCAAAGACAACATAATCGGCAGGTCTTTTTCTTTCTCTTTCAACACGACCTCAGCCGCTTCCAATCCCGCTTTTACGTTCAACGTATCGAAAGTAGTCTCGAAAAGGATGATATCCACCCCGCCATCAACAAGTCCCTCGACTTGCTCCTTGTAGGCATTATACAAATCTTTATAAGTTACGGCACGATAAGCGGGATCGCTTACATCCGGACTCATGGAAGCTGTCTTATTGGTAGGACCGATCGATCCGGCCACGAAGATCGTACGATCCGGATGCTCTGCCATATAGGTATCCGCCACTTCCCTCGACAATCGGCCGGCGGCCAGATTTATCTCACGTACATAG
>ERZ857882.881-NODE-881-length-37290-cov-11.499342_pt1 | contig 37290 bp, 55 predicted proteins | sample MGYA00519697_ERZ857882 | MGnify/ENA primary metagenome ERZ857882 (study PRJEB31778, sample SAMEA3449373) | human gut metagenome | biome: human gut; feature: human-associated habitat; material: faeces | place: United Kingdom | collected 2010/2012 ...
TTGTTCTTATATTTTTAGTATATATCATTTTTTCTTGCTTTGTCAATCACTTTTTATTTTTTTATGATTATTTTATGATAAAATTCCATTGTTTATTTTAAAATAAAAGAATAAAAACATTGTGCACTTTTAAAACGCTCAAAGTATTGATACAAAATACTTTGAGCGTTTAACTGTCAAATTTGAGATTTTACCTTTAAAATTGATTTATGTCAATACTAATATTTAAAAATTTTATCATAAAATATTCCTTTTTTTTCGTTTTTGTGATAAAATGTATTAAATATATAAGAAAGGTTTGGTATGTATGGAATTTAAAAAATGTGTTAGATGTGGTTGTTTTTTTGTTTCTAATAATGATGTTTGTTGTAGTTGTGAATCTAAAGATAAACAAGATATTTATGCTTTAAATGCTTATATTGTGAATTCTTCTTCTGTACCTTCAATTGATAGCCTATCTTATAGTACAGGAGTTACTACTAAAAATATATCTCGTTTTATTGAAAATAACATTATTTCTAAATTTTAAATACAGCTTTTAAGTGAAGTCATAAAAAGTGATACTTACTTAAATTCTTCGCTTAATTGTTTTATTGCCTTAGTTTCTATTCTAGAAACATATGAACGTGAGATGCCTAAAATTCGGGCAACTTCGTTTTGTGTTTTTGGTTTTTTACCGCCAAGTCCAAATCGTAATTCTATTATTATTTGTTCCCTTGTTTTAAGTACTGATTTGATTTTTTGATAAATCTGCTTCATTTTTAACTTGAAATCTATCTCTTCTTCTATATTTTTTTCATCATTTTCTAGTATATCTATTAAGGATATTTCATTGTTGTCTTTATCTTTACCTATTGGTTCGTTTAAGTATACTTCTGCTCCTAATTTTTTTATACTCCTTAGATACATTAATATTTCATTTTCTATACTCACCTATTGGCAACAAAGTAGTATTAAAAAAATTATTAGAACTTTGTGATAATAGGTTTATCTCTACTGTGTCACCATTTCCCACTACATTATCTATTATTAGTCTAAGTGAATTTTTCTTTTCTACAATATCTAATGTTTCAAATGCTTCAAAATATTTTTCTATTATTTCAAGAACTATTTTAGATACGTCTATTTCTAATTGATTTACTTTTTCTTGACTTTTATATTCACTTAATCTTTTTTCAAGTTCTTCATTTTCTTTTTTTATCTTCTTAATCTCTTTATTTATTTCGTCTATTATTTCTATATCAACATATTTTATTCTTTGGATTAAATTATCTAAACTCTTTTGATTTTTATCATATCTGGCTTTTAATTCTATGTATTCATCATCTTTATTTACTATATCTATTTTTGTGCTTGATATTTTCTTTAGCTCTTCGCAAATTTTTTCATTTGGTGCAGTTAACTTTTTTATTTCTTCTAGTAATAATTTGTCTAATTTATTACCATCTATATTTTTTCCTTTACATTTCTTTCCTCTACTTCTTTCTTTTAAAGTACATGAGTATATGTATTTTTGTTTTCCTTCTTCATCAAATCTGTTTGTAAGAAGTCGTGGTCTCATAATTGAACCACATTCCCTGCATCTTATAATTCCTGTAAGTAATGCTGTGTTTTTTTGAGGTTTTCTATAACTTTTTACTTTATTAATATTTAATAATTTTTGAACATTAATCCAGTCTTTGCCAGTAATAAATCCTTTATGCTTTCCGAACTGCTATAATCCACTCATTCATATCATTTCTTTTGTTTGCTTTATGCTTAATTTGTAATGTTTTATTATATGCCATTATTCCATGTATTCCATCAAACTCGTCTTTTCTTGAAAACACTTCAATTTCATTTTCTAAAAAATACTCATACATATCTAAATCACTTATTGCATATACAGGGTTTGTAAGTATTGTTTTTAAAGTAAACCTTGTAAATTCTTTTTTGTTTTTAGTTTTTATATTATTATTAATCGCAAAAGTTTCTAATGCAGTTAAAGATTTTAGTTCTAAAAATTTTTGAAATATAATTTTAATAATTATCATTTCTTCGTTAATTTCTTTAAGCATAAAAGCCTTTTTTGTTTTTCTTTCAATCTCATTATTCTCATTTGTTTCCTTAATATTTAAAAGTTCAAATCCAACTGATTCATATCCTGTAGGTGTAGTCCCGCCAAGCCATCTGCCTGTTTTTGCAAGTTCCCTCATATTATCTTTTATTCTCTCTGCACCAATTTCTCTTTCAAGTTGCGCAAAAACAGATGCAATATACATCATAGCTCTTCCCATTGGTGTAGAAGTATCAAATTGTTCTTTAACAGATATAAAGCTAATATTATTATCGTTTAATTCTTCTATTAAATCAGAAAAATCAGCAACACTTCTTGTAACCCTATCTAGTCTATAACATATTAGTACATTATATTTTTTATTTTTAGCATCTCTAATTAGTTCATTAAACTTCTTTCTTTCGGAATCACCACCTGAAACCCCTTCGCCCTCATTATATAAAAGTATTTTAATTTCTTCACTTGGAAATATCCTTTTTATATAATCCCTGCATAGATTTATTTGTGTTTCGATTGATTCTCCCTTATCTGTTTGCTTTGATTTTCTGCTATAAACTGCAACTATTTTCATAAATTCTCCTTTTGGGGTCGGTCTTAATACCGACCCATTTTTTGTGTATTCTAACTCTGTTTTTTATTCCATTCAAGCTCTTTCTAATTCTTTTATTAATTTTTCCTTTATTTTTTGTTTTTTATTATCTTCTACCTCTAAATTATCAATACTTCTACTTATAAGTATTGCTTTGAATATTGCTACTCCTTCTTTTAAATTTTTTTCATCTTTTGGGAAATTTAAAATTAAGTTCATAAAGCATCCCTCTATTCAAAAGCTATTCACTAACAGCTTGGACAATTAACTTAATTTTTTTAAAATCATTCATATTTTTGTAAATATTAATTCTAAATTTCTATTCTTTTCTATATATCTTACCTATATTGTAAAAATCACATAGTTCCTCCCTAGAAATACCTTCTGTGTCTCTTGTAACATAATAATTTGCTTTTCCTCTTGTAGCGTATTATTTTGTCATTTATCCTTGTTATACTTTTATCGGGAGGCTATTATATGCTATTTGCAGATGCAATCAGGAAACGAATTAAATATTTTCTTAAATTAAATAAAACTAATTTATGGGGCTTATATAAAAGCACTGGTATTCCAATGTCAACACTTAGTTCTTTTATGCGAGGAGATAAAAAAATATTAATTTAGAAAACTCTTCTTCATATTTGTGAAGGTTTTGATATTACTTTAAAAGAGTTTTTCGATGATCCAATGTTTAATGATGTAGAACAAAAATAAAAAAATTTATTGTAGTTTTTAAAAATACAATAATTTTTTTTATTATGGTTTTATATTATACTAATTATTCATCTTTAATTGCATTTATAAAATCTTCATATTGGCATTTAAGTAGCTTCTCAAGCGATTTATTCACTTTATTAACTAACTTTCCTTCTGTTTCATCTAGGAAATTCTCAAAAGTATTTTTTATTTCATCATCTATTTTTTCTGTATATTGACTTGACAAATTTATTTCAGATATTTCTTTATCCTTTTCACATTTATAAACCAATTTTCCAAAATCAAGCACTGCATCTTTTACTAATAGATTATTTTCTTCTAAAAACTCTTTGTTTTTTTCAATTATATCCATCAATTCATTTTCGTGCTGTTTCTTTTCTTCTTCAGAAAGTTCCCTTGTATTAAGCAATGCTAATTTATATGTTATATGTTGCACTAAATTTCTTAAATTATTTTTTGTTTCCATTGGCAAATTAGTTGTATCATTTTTTTGTACTGAATAATATGCTGATTGTTCTGATATATATGCCTCTTTTGAGCAAACCCTTATTTCAATTGGAACTTCCATTTCATTTGGAATAAGCTTTTCCTTTGCAAGGATATTATAACCTAATGGTGGCACCCACTTTGTATAAACTAATGGTGAATATATAATTTCTTCTGCGACAAAATCAACATAATCTCCATTTGGTAGCTTTGTTTTTAAAAATTCAATTATAGGATATATACTTTTTTCATCTTTTGTAATAAAAGATATTCCGACATAATCTCGAACTTCATCAAGTCCTTTTTTGTTAATTCGATGAGTTCTAATTGCAGAATCAACATTTTTCACTCTGCATCTAAATTTAAAAACATCTCTTTTTTTTGCTTCTTCTTCCATTAAATTTAAAAAATTCTTTATTTCTTCACTTTTATGCAATAAATTTAAAAATGCTTCTATTCTTTTTTCTTCATCTGTTTCAGCAACTACATTTAAATTCATCTTATTAGCCATAAAAATTTCTCCTTTTTTTATAAATTTGTTAAATTTTGAATCATATCAAGTTCATAAAGTTTTTTCTTTTCTAAATTTTGTACTATAAAATCAACAACTGGATAACTCCTTAATTCATCATCTTTCATTTTCTTTAATTCTTCTAATTCAATCCATTTAGTTTCTATGATTTCATCTTTATTATATTGTATAGAGTCATTAACTAAATCAGCTAAAATATGTATCATAATAATATTTTTACCATTTGTGATTATTGGGAAAACCTGTTTTATTTCAATATCACATCCTGTTTCTTCCTTGGTTTCTCTTTTTACACCTTCAAATATTGTTTCATTTTCTTCTAAATGTCCTGCTGGGAATGCCCATTTTCCATAGCAATTTTTCTTTGCCTCTTTTACCATTAAAATTTTATTGTTTTTTATAACAATTGCTCCAACAATAATTTTCACAACCAATCTCCTCCTTCCTTTTAAATTTTATCTTTCTGTTTCATCTTTTTTATCATAGAATCCTTTTTTTGAAAATCTTGCTTCTCTATTAACTTCTATTGGAAAAAGCTCTTTATTTATTATCATACCTTGAACCCCAAATGAATTTAATCCAGCTACTTTTAATTTATTCTTTTGAAAATATAAAGGAACAATAACATCATTAATTAACATATCTTTAATCGTTAGCGACATTGGAGTGTATGTTTTAGGTATTTTACCTTTAATTTCTTCAGGCTCATATCCAATATTTAATAAATGTGCTAATCTTCTTCTTGCTGATTCCAAATAATCATCTTGTGAAATCAAAAAAGTTCGTTGCTCATTAATATTACTTGGCTTTAAAAATAAAACATCCTTCCAATCTATTACCCAAGATTCATGTATTTCTTTTCCTTTTGTAATTGCTCCCATATCAAAGCCTTTGCCAAGATAATCAACAAATACTTTATCATATAATTGCATATATACATTAAATGCCCCATCTGTTTTTATTTTTTCATGAGTTCCTTCTTCTGTATCTATACATACCACAACACCATTTGGATTTTTCTCTTTTACACGCCTTACATATTCTTCAACATCTGTTTTTCTTGCAAATCTTCCTTCAACTCCGTAAGGTTGGTTGCTCGCCTGTTTTGGCATCTGCTCTTAGAGAAAAAACTTCTGGAAGTTTATCTTCTATCTTTTTAAATTCTTCATAGCTATCTATGATAAATAAGTTTTTGGTTCTACTAATATCTGGTAATAATTTTTTTAATAATACTGTTCCTTGAGCTTTTCCATATTTAGCTATATCTTTTTCATCTGATTTTTTATTCATTTCATATAGCATATTAGTTCTCCTTATTTATTAATTTCTTTTGAAATTATAGCATAATGGCAATACTTTTGCAAAATTTTTCCAGTCATTACACTCTTTTGGCGTTGTTGTTTCTCGAAAAAAGTTTCGTGTGAGTTGACTTTTTTTATGTTTTTGGGTATAATTTTACAAAATAGACTTTTTTTAATAAAAAATATATTTTTAAGAAACTTTTGATTTTATAGGTGATTTTATGTACAATACTAATCAAACTAATATTGGAGAAATCTTAAGGAATTATAGGAAAATTAAACATTTGAGTTTAGAAGATGTTGGCAATAAAATTTATAAAAGTAAGGCAACTATCTCTAAATATGAAAAAGGTGAAATAATCCCAGATTTTATTACAACATTAGAATTATGCAATGTTCTTGGCATCAATTTGTCAGATATATTGCCATTAAATACTGAAAACACTATCTTCTCAAATCCTTTTAATACTGATACTTTATATTTGTATTATGTTACAGACAACAAGTTAATATCTTCAATAATAAAGATAAATAATAATGCTTTTGATGTTTTCCAAGCTCAATTTTATAATGGTGTAAAAACTGATATTGCAAGCTGTGCTTATTATTATGAAGGTTCACTTGAATTTTTAGATAATATAGCATATATTAATTTTAAAAATGTAAGTGCTCACAAATTAGGAATAGAAAGAGTGCAAATAATTATAAGTTTGCCTTTAAGCAATACTTCAGATTTTTTTAACTGTTTTGTTACTGGCTTAACCCCTAATTATCTTCCAATTATAAAAAAAGGGTTAATTTCAACATTTCCACTAGAAATTTCTAAAATCAATATTAAAAAATTAAAACTTTCTAGACCAGAAGTTCAAAAAATTTTAAATGACAATGCTTGGATATTAGATTCAAAATTATATGATGAATTTTATTATGATTCTGCACAAGAAATAATGTAGAGTTCAATTTTGAACTCTACTTTATTTTCTGTGGATTTAAACATTCTAATTCACTTAGTACAAATTTTCCATCTTTCATTATTAATACATCATCAAACCAAATTTCTCCTCCACCATATTCTGGTGTTTGTATATTTACAATATCCCAATGAATAGAGGATCTGTTTCCATTATCACTTTCCTGAAGAGCATTTCCAGGAGTCAGATGAAAGCTGCCACATACTTTTTCATCAAATAATACATCAGAATTTACTTTTGTTATATACGGATTTAACCCAATAGCAAATTCTCCAATATATCTTGCTCCTTCATCTATATCTAATATTTCATTTAAAGCAGTTGTATCATTAGCAGTTGCCTTTATAATTTTTCCGTTTTCAAATTCAAATCTAATATTATTAAAAATTTTTCCATTGTATTTTGTTTGTGTATTATATGTTATACATCCATTTATACTTGTTTTTACTGGAGCTGTTGCAACTTCACCATCTGGCAAATTATAATTGCCTATATATTTTTCTGCTTTTATTCCCTTTATGCTAAAAAGTAAATCTGTATTTGGTCCTATAATTCTAACTTTATCCGTTTTGTTCATTAACTCAACCAATCTATTCATTGAATTTGACATTTTTTCATAATCTAAATTACAAACATTAAAATAAAAATTCTCTGCTTGCTCTAAACTCATTTTATTCATTTCTGCGAAAAAACTATTCGGATATCTTAGTATGCACCATTTCTTTTTTACTCTTTCTTTCAAATGAACTGGTAACATATATTCTGTGTTATATAATTCCATCTTTGCCATAGGAACATTTTCAAACTCATTTTCTTTTCTTTTTGCACTAATTCCTACATAAGCATCCATTTCTTTCATTCTATTCAAATCATATAATGCATACATCTTTATTTCTTCTTCTGTAGCATTCTTTAAAAATTCTTCTAAAATTTCATACTCTATTATATTGAAAAAAACATTAACTTTTAATTTATGTGCTTGACTAATTAGTTTCTTCGCTAATGGAATACCATCTGTTCCAAATAGTTCAATTAACAAATTTTCATTTTCTTTTATTTTTATAGAATATGTTAAAATTTGATTCGATAATTTCGTTAATCTTTCCATCGTATCCACCTTTTTCTTTATACTCTTTAAAATCATAATGTTTTTTAATATGTTTATATAATAATACCATAAACTTAATTATTCTGTCAAAATTATCCCACAGGATAATTTTGCAGGAACAGGCGTATATACATACTCTATGCAAGAGCCTAAAAGCGTGGCTTTTAGCGTTATTATAATTTTTTTAGTGTATATTAAAACGATATACTTAAATTTTATATATATTTTTAATTTTGTTATAACTTGTTTTACTCATTATTGCTTGTCCATTTAACCATTTTTTCACATTACTATAATCTACATTTATTAGTTTTGGTAATTCCAATTTAATATTACAATTTATATTTTCCCTTAATTTATTAAATAAGCTATTTATATTGTCTTTTGTTGCCACTATGTTAGTATAGATTTTTCTATACACCTTGAAGCATATGTAGCAAGTCTTACATTTTTATCCGTATTAAATGTATTTATGCCTTTTATTAGCCCAATAGTTCCTATTGAAATTAAATCCTCCATTTCTAAATTTGGTATATTATATTTTTTGCATATATGTGCTACTAACCTTAAGTTTCTTTCTATTAATATATTTCTTGCTTCCTCATCACCCTGCATATACTTTTCAAGATATTTTTTTTCCTCCTCTTGTGATAATGGTTCTGGAAATAAACTATTATTTGATATGTACCCTAAGATAAAAAATGCAGTTTTACAGAACTCTATAAAACTTGTTAAAAAAATGAACAAAAAAAAGCACCTCCATTTATCTATAACAATTATATGTTCTAAATAAATAATTGTGCCTGACCTATGTAGAGTTTGATTTTTTCTTGTTTTGGTAGTATAATATATTTACATTATATTATTATATGTGGGGGTTGATTATGGAAAAAGGTAAGACTCTTCGGGAAGTTTGTGAGCAGCTTGACAAAATTTTAAAACCATTATATGGTATAAATTTCACCATTAGATGTAAGGATGGAAGATATTCTTTTGAAATTCCAACTGCAAGTGGTCATGGTCATAAGTTCTTTTCCTTCCCAGAAGAGATTGAGCTCTTTAATAATCGTAAACAAAAATAACCACAAAAAGCACATAGATAATTTTCTATGTGCCTTTTATTAATTTCTCAATTTCGTTGTATATTCTGTCTTCAACATTTTTTATTGATACCTTTTCTGCATTTTCTCCCATTTGTTTTAGCTTTTCTTTATTCTCTAATATTTCGTTTATTGTATTATTTAGTTTATTGCTATTTAATTCTTTATCTAGTATAATTTTTGCTGAACCTGCATTTGCTAAAACTTTGGCATTATATTCTTGATGATTTTCAGTTGCAAACGGATATGGTATAAATATTGCAGGCTTGCCACATTTTGCAACCTCTGTTATTGTCATTGCTCCGCTTCTGCTAACTACTAAATCTGCTAAATTTAAGACCTCCTCCATATTATATATATATGGCACTATGCAGACATTATATGGTGTTTTAATACTGCTTCTGACTTCTTCATAATTTTTTTGTCCAACTGCCCATATTATTTGATATTCTTTGTTAAGTTTTTTGTTTATTATTTCAATTATACATCTATTAATTGATTCTGCACCTTGGCTTCCTCCAAATATCGTTACAATTGGAAATTCATTTTCTATTTTAAATTGCTTTTTTATTTCTCCTTTTTGCTTTTGAGTTAAATTTATTTTTCTTACCTTTGTAGGTGTTCCTGTAACTACTACATTTTTTGCTTTTGGAAGCCTTTTCTTTGTATCTTCAAAGCCTACTAAAACGGTATTAGTTTTCTTTGAAAGCAATTTTACTGCAATTCCTGGAAATGCATTACTTTCATGTATTACTGTTGGAATACCATACTTGAAGGCTCCTGAAAATACTGGACCACAAATATATCCACCTGTTCCAACTATTATATTAGGTTTTATATCTTTTACTATCTTTTTTGCAAGTTTATAGCTTTTTAAAGTTTTGTATGCATTTTTAAGATTGCTTAAACTAATTTGCCTTTTTATACCGTAGGCTTCTATTGTTTTTAATTTGTATCCTGCACGTGGTACTAAATCATTTTCTAGTCCTCTTGGTGTTCCAATAAATGTAATATCAGCACTAGGATAATGGTTTTTTATTTCATTTGCTATTGCTATTCCTGGATTAATGTGTCCGCCTGTACCAGCTGCTGCAATAATTACCTTCATATTTCCCTCCAATTAATTATTTACTATTCATTAGAAACAAAGTTGCATCTAAATTTTACTGCTTTGTCTTGATATATTAAGTAGTACACCGGACTGCTGCAAGTAGTATTATGAGCGAGGTTCCTCCATAACTAAAAAATGGAAGAGCAACTCCTGTTACTGGTATTGATGATGTTACAACTGCAATATTCATAATAGCTTGAAAACCTATAAGTGCTGTAATGCCACATGCTAGTAAACTTCCAAACATATCTGGTGCTTTCATTGATATTATTATTCCTCTCCAAATAAATATTGCAAATAACAAAATAACTAATACACAACCTACAAAACCTAGTTCTTCTGCTAAAACTGCAAATATATAATCATTATGTGGCTCTGATATATATAAATATTTTTGTCTACTGTTACCTAGCCCTACTCCAAAAAGTCCTCCTGAGCCTATTGCATATAATCCTTGTATTATTTGCCACCCTGTATCTAGTGGGTCTTTCCAAGGATCTATAAAAGCTCCTAATCTTTGAAGTCTATCTGCTCTTATATGAAAATATTTTGCAAGTACAAATAATCCTGTACCTCCTATTGCTGCTCCAAGGCTTCCAAATATAATAAAATGAGATATTTTACATCCTGCTACAATCATCATAACAGATATTGTTAAAACTATTACTATAGATGCACTTAAGTGTGATTGTACTCCTAAGAGTATTGCAACTGCAGGTAATGCAAAAAATATTAATGGTTTTAAAAAGCCTTTCCATAATTTTTTGAGTTCACTTCTATGTATTGTAAGGTATTCTGCAAAAAAGATTATTAATCCTAGTTTTGTTATTTCTGATGGCTGTATTCTACCAAAGATTGGAAACTTTATCCATCTTTTTGCTTCGTTTACCTCTACACCTATTCCAGGAATTAAAACTGCTGCTAGCCCAATTATTGAAAATATCCAAATTACTTTATAAAACTTTGATAATATTTTATAATCTATTTTTGATATAATTACCATAAGTATTATTCCAAGTACTGCTGCTATAGCTTGTTTGTAAACATATGTGTAACTACTTGATGTAGTTGATAGTGATAACGGTGAACTTGCAGAAAGTACCATTGTTATACCCATTCCAAGTAGTACTAATACCACCATAAATAAAATAAAATCAAATGGTTTGGTTTTATCCTTGTTTGTTTTATTTTTCATATTTACCTCTCTTATTTATACTATGTTTCTTTTGTTTATATAGAACAAAGGCCTATAATGCAAAGCATTAATGTAAAAATACAAAATATTGATACCACTTTATTTTCCTTCCACCCTGATAATTCAAAATGATGGTGTAAAGGCGCCATCTTGAATAGCCTTTTTCCTCCTGTTTTCTTGAAATATACTACTTGAAGCACAACCGATATTGTTTCTAGAACAGGGATAGCTGCAATTATTAAAAGTATCAAAGGCATTTGTAAATAAAGTGCCATTGCAGATATTACTCCTCCTAGTAGTAAAGAACCTGTATCTCCCATAAATACTTGTGCTGTATTTAAATTAAAAATTAAAAATCCTAAGCATGCTCCAACTATTATACTTCCAAATACTACTATCTCTTTTACATCTAATATAATCGCAATTACTGTTAAACATGTAGTAATAATTGCAGATACGCTTGTGCTTAGTCCATCTATTCCATCTGTTAAATTTACTGCATTTGTTGTAGCAAGCATAACAAAAATTGCAAAAGGTATATAAACTAGAACTGGCAATATTATTACTTGCTTTGTAAATGGTATAATTGTAGCAGTTCCTAGGTTTGCTCCTTTTAATAGATATAGTGTAAATAAAACTGATATTATAAGTAGTCCTAACATTTTACTTGATGGTTTTAATCCTTTAGTATTTTTTAATACTAGTTTTTTATAATCATCAATAAATCCTATTGCTCCAAATCCTATTGATATAAGTAGTAAAGGGAATAGTTTCTCTCCTACAATTGGGTCTGTTGTAGAATAATATATATATCCTCCTATTGTTCCAATAATTATTCCTAATGCTATAATTATTCCTCCCATTGTTGGAGTCCCTTTTTTTCCAAAATGGCTTTCTGGGCCATCTTTTCTTTCTATTTGACCTATTTTAAATTTTCTTAATATTGGTATTATAAATATTGCTAGAATTACTGTCGCCACAAATGATACAAACAGTATTCTTGTTTGGAAATACAAATTATATTACCTCCTTTATAATTTCTCTTTCGTCATAATGATGTTTTACACCATTTATTTCCTGATACGTCTCATGTCCTTTTCCAGCTAATACTATTATATCATTTTTATTTGCCATATTTATTGCATATTTTATTGCTTCTGTTCTATTTATAATTGTTATATATCTGCCTTTTGACATTTTTGCTCCGTTCTTCTATTTCTTTTACTATTTCTTCTGGTTTTTCTGTTCTTGGATTATCTGAAGTTATTATTGTAAAATCTGCAATACTTGTTGAAATTTGTCCCATAATTGGTCTTTTAGTCTTATCTCTATCTCCTCCACAGCCAAATACAGAAATAACTTTTCCTCTTGTATAGCTTTTTACTGCACTTAATATGCTTTGCAGGCTCTTTGGAGAATGTGCATAATCAATCATTATTGTTAGTCCTTTTTTATTGTCTACTAATTCACTTCTACCTGGAACTCTTACACTTAATAGTGCCTCTTTTATTTTTTCTACATTTGCACCAAGTTTTGTTGCAACACTTATTGCTGCTAATGAATTATACACACTAAATCTACCTGGTATCCCTGTTTTTACCCTTTCATTTTTGCCATTTATCTTTACTTTAAAGTCTACACTTGAATTGGTTATTGTTATATCCTTTGCAATTAAATCTGCTTCATTATCTATTCCGTATGATTTTATGTCTTTTTCTGGTAAGAGTTTTTTTATCTTTGATACTCTATAATCATCTGCATTTATATAGCTTGTTTTACTCATTTCCATTAATTTTAGTTTTGAATTGAAGTAATCCTCCATATCTGGATGTTCTTTTTCACTTATATGGTCTTCTGAAAAGTTGGTAAATACACCTATATCAAAGTCACAACCATCTACTCTATGTAGTTTTAAAGCTTGTGATGATACCTCCATAACTGCGCATTCTACTTTTTCTTCTACCATTTGTTTGAATAGTTTTTGAAGTTCTAAACTATCTGGTGTTGTACGTGAGCTCTCTCCTAAATTTTTTCCACCTATGTAATTGGCAATAGTACCTATTAAACCAACTTTTTTACCTTGTGCTTCTAGAATGGCTTTTATCATAAAGGAGGTGGTTGTTTTTCCTTTAGTTCCTGTTATTCCTATTAATTTTAGTTCCTTTGAAGGATTTTTATAAAAATTACAAGCCATTTTTGCAGCTGCAATTCTTGTGTCTGGTGCCATGATAATTGTTGTATCATCGGTTATATCTTCTTTATTTATTTTTGTTCCTTCTTGAATCATTATTGCTGTTGCACCATTTTCTACTGCTTGTTTAATGTATTTATGTCCATCTGTTTCAAATCCCTTTATTGCAACAAACATTCCATCCTTGCTTATTTTCCTTGAATCACTTTCTATTGATTTAATTTCTATATCTAAATCTCCTTTTGCTTTTAGTCCTTCTATTCCTGTAATAACAGATTTTAAATCCATACTTTACTCCTCCTCTAAATCCATAAAGTAATTTTGCATTTTCTTTTATTGTTCTTTATGCACTTTTATACATAATCATTTTATTTTACCATTATCTATTATAATATTTTTTTTCAAATTTGTATAGTTTTTTGAGAAAATTTGTATATTTTTTAATTAATTATATATGTTAAAATAAATAAATAGAACCTATTAATAGGTCCTATTTATTTATTTCTTCCTTATAATACTTTGTTATTAGTTCATCTAGTTCAACACTTAATTTATATATTACTTCGTAATCTTCTCCATTTATTATACTATCATTTAATTCTTCTCTCAGTTTAAGGATTTGTTTGTTAATCATTTTATATACACTCTCCTTTTTTCTATTTTTCATCTTCTGTTTAGTTAATATGTAATTTTTCTTCTGTGTTTTTTATATTCTGAGTTTTTTGTTATCATTTTTCTATTTGTATACAAAAGCTGTGTTTTTTCTATATAATAAAATACCATATTTTTACAGAAACGTCAATATTAAAACATTAAAAAATGCGTTTTTTTACTAACTTTCGTATGTGTTTTTTCTCTGTTTTTCAATATTTCTTTTCATTTTTTGTTTTTTTGTTTTGCATTATGCCAGTTTTTCTAATTTTACGACATTTTTCTAATTTTATAACCCCTTACTTGTTTTTTAAACAATATATTGAATTTATAAAATTCCGGTTTTTAAGGTTTAGTTTGATGCTGGTTGATTCTCTGTACAATAAAAAACTTCACTTATATGTGAAGTTTTTATTTTACACAATTCCGTATTTCTTTTTAAATTTATCTGCTCTTCCACCTGTTGTATCTCTTTTCAAGTTTCCTGTCCAAAAAGCATGGCAATTAGAGCATATATCTACTTTTAAATCTTTTTTTGTTGAACCAACTTTATATACTTTTCCACAAGCACATGTTATTGTTGTTTCTTCATATTGTGGTTGTATTTCTTTTTTCATCTTAGATCTTCACTCCTTCTCATAATTTTTTCTGCTATCTTGCAATATAAGTTATACTTTATTAGTATTATTTCTTTCTTGTTTATATTTTTCTTGGAAATTATTTATAATTTCATCAAATGATACTTTATACACAATTTTTGAAATTATGTTCCACAAACATGCAATTATAAGTATGATTAAACATATTTTTTTCCATGATTTTGCAAGCATAATTTTCATCTCCTTTATACTAATTCAATTATAACTGTTTCTGCTGAATCTCCTCTTCTTGGACCCATTTTATATATTCTTGTATATCCGCCTTGTCTTCCTGAGTATTTTTCAGCGATTTCTCCAAATAATTTTGATGGTAAGTCTATGTTGTTTCCATCTTTATCTTTTACTTTATTTGTTCTTGCCATTATCTTTCTTCTTGCATTTAATCTTGATGGCATATCTTTTTGTCTTTTTTCTGTTTTTTCTTCTTTTACTACTCTTAAATATTCCTTACCATTTTTGCTCGTAACTTTTTCTAATTCTTTGTTACCTTTACTATCTAATTTTGCTTTAACAACTTTAACATCTACTGTTTCAAAATTATCTTTTTCTTTGATAGCAATAGCTATTAGATTTTCTGCTAAGCCTCTAACCTCTTTTGCTCTAGCTTCTGTTGTTTCTATTCTTCCATATACTAATAAATCAGTTGTTAGGTTTTTAAGCATTGCCATTCTTTGGTCTGTTGTTTTTCCTAATTTTCTAGCCAATTTTTTCAGCCTCCCTTTCCTATTCTTCTTCAGAAGCGAAATCTAAATCTAATGAATGTAATTTATTTGTAACTTCGTCTAGTGATTTTTTACCTAGATTTCTTACCTTCATCATATCTGCTTCTGTTTTATTTGCTAAGTCTTGTACTGTTGATATATTTGCTCTCTTTAAGCAATTGTATGATCTTACAGATAACTCTAAATCTTCTATAGGCATTTCTAATATTCTTTCTCTCTTTGATTCAGCTTTTTCTACCATTACTTTTGTATTTTTAGCTGTCTCTGAAAGATCTATAAATAATTCTAAATGTCCTGTCATTACTTTTGCTGCTAAGCTTAATGCTTCATAAGCTTTTAAACTTCCATCTGTCCAAACTTCTATTGTTAATTTGTCATAATCTACTGTTTGACCAACTCTTGTATTCTCTACTGAGTAATTTACCTTTTTTACTGGTGTGAATATTGAATCTATTGGTAATACATCTATTGCTTGATTTGGAAGTTTGTTTTTTTCTGCAACATTATATCCTCTACCTTTATCAACAGTCATTTCCATATGTAGAAATCCACCTTCTGCTACTGTTGCTATATGTAGGTCTGGATTTAATATTTCTATAGATGAATCTGTTATTATATCTCCTGCTTTAACTTCTCCTTCGCCATTAAAGTCTATTTTTATGGTTTTAACTTCATTTTCATGCATTTTTAATCTTACACTTTTTAAGTTTACAACAATTTCTGGTACATCTTCAATTACATTTGGTATACTAGAAAATTCGTGTAACACACCTTCAATTTTTACACTTGTTATTGCTGCTCCAGGTAATGATGATAATAGTATCCTTCTTAATGAGTTTCCTATTGTCATTCCATAACCCCTTTCTAGTGGTTCACATACGAATTTTCCATAGCTTTCATCCTCGTTTATTGCTAGGCATTCAATATTTGGTTTTTCAAATTCAATCATTAATTTTAACCTCCTAATTTAGTTTTGTATTTAGAATTTTAAAAAAGTAAAATTCTAAATTCCAAACTCTAAACTCTAAATTCTATTTAGAATATAACTCTACAATTAAGTGTTCTTCTACTTGAATATCTATATCTGCTCTTGTTGCTAATCTTAGTACTTTTACTTGTAGTTTATCGTTATCCTTTTCTAACCATTCTGGAATTGGTCTTGCTTTATTTATTTCAATATTTTCTTTTATTGTTTTGTTATCTTGTTTGATTTCTCTAACAGATATTACATCTCCTGCCTTTATTAGATATGATGGAATATCTACTTTTTTACCATTTACATCAAAATGACCATGGTTTACAAATTGTCTTGCTTGTGCTCTAGAAGCTCCAAATCCTGCTCTATATACAACATTATCTAGTCTACTTTCTAATATTTGTAGCAAGTTTTCACCTGTAATACCTTTTTTATTTTCAGCCATTTCGAAATATTTTCTAAATTGCTTTTCTCCTACTCCATAAAAAGATTTTGTTTTTTGCTTTTCTCTTAATTGTGTTCCATATTCAGATAATTTTTTCTTTCCTTGTCCATGTTCACCTGGTGCATAGTTTCTTCTTGTTACACTACATTTATCTGTATAACATCTTGAACCTTTTAAGAACAATTTTTGCCCTTCCCTACGGCAAATACGACATTGTTCGTCTTTATATCTTGACATTGTCTTTCCTCCATTTCTTTATTTTTTAGTGAATAATGAATAGTAAAATGAAGAATAAATAATTCCAGTCAATTATTAATTATTCATTATTAATTATTCATTATTAATTAATATGTTTAAACTCTTCTTCTTTTTGGTGGTCTACAACCATTATGTGGAATCGGTGTTACATCCTTTATTGCTGTAATTTCTAATCCTGCTGTTTGTAATGATCTTATAGCAGCTTCTCTTCCAGAACCTGGACCCTTTACAAATACTGCAACACTTTTTAATCCATGTTCCATTCCTGCTTTTGCTGCTGTTAATGCTGCTTCTCCTGCAGCAAATGGTGTGCTTTTTCTTGAACCTTTGAATCCTAATTCTCCAGCACTTGCCCATGAAATTACATTTCCTCTTTCATCTGTAATTGTAACTATTGTATTATTAAAACTAGAATGAATATGTGCTTCTCCTTTTTCAATGTTTTTTCTATCTCTTCTTCTAGTTACTTTTTGTGTTGTTGGTTTTGCCATTTAGCTTTTCCTCCCTTTTTTATTATTAATGAATATGAATAATTAATAGTAAGTAATGAATAATTTTGGTTATCTTTCGCTAGTTCCTAGCAAAGAACTTCATTAGAGACTATTTTTTCATTTTTCATTTTATTTTCTATTTACTGCTTTTTTTGCTTACTACTTTTCTTGGACCTTTTCTTGTTCTTGCATTTGTTTTTGTTCTTTGTCCTCTTACTGGTAAGCTTCTTCTATGTCTCATTCCTCTAAAGCATCCTATTTCTGTAAGTCTTTTAATGTTTAAAGCTACTTCTCTTTTTAAATCACCTTCAACTTTGTAACCTTCCATAGCTTTTCTTATTGCTTGAACTTGGTCATCTGTTAAATCTTTTACTCTAATATCTGGATTAACTTTAGCTTCAGCTAATATTTTATTAGAGCTTGCTCTTCCTATTCCGTAGATGTATGTTAGTCCTATTTCTACTCTTTTTTCTTTTGGTAAGTCAACACCTGCTATACGTGCCATATTTTTCTTTCACCTCTTTAATTAAATTTTAATTTTGGATTGTATATATTAATAAATAAAAATAGATATTCTTAATTTATAAGACAGCCGCACTATTTTTATATATTAGCAAATTAAATAATTATCCCTGTCTTTGCTTATGTTTAGGGTTTTCACAAATCACTCTAGTAACGCCTTTTCTTTTAATTATTTTGCATTTTTCACACATTTTTTTTACTGATGGTCTTACTTTCATTTCATTCACCTCGTTTTAGAATTTGAAAATTAGATTTTTAGATATTTAATCTCTAAAATCTATATTATTTTTATTTTTTTATTTATCACGCCATGTAATTCTTCCTTTAGTTAAATCATATGGTGACAATTCTAATCTTACTTTATCTCCTGGAAGTATTTTTATATAGTTCATTCTAAGTTTTCCTGAAATATGAGCTAATACTTGATGTCCGTTTTCAAGTTCCACTTTAAATTGTGTATTAGGTAAACTTTCAATTACTTTTCCTTCTACTTCTATAACATCTTCTTTAGACAAAACAAATTCCTCCTATTTTAGCTTTTACATTAACTTGTATATTATATACTATTTTATTTAAATTGTCAATATTTCCGGCTCTTTTTCCGTAATTAAAATTGTATTTTCATAATGTGCAGCCAGACTTCCATCATCAGTTACTATCGTCCACCCATCTTCTAGTTCACATATCTTTGTATTTTGCATGACTACCATAGGTTCTACTGCTATAGTCATACCAGGAATAAGTCTTATACCTTTTCCAGCTTTTCCATAATTTGGAACAGCTGGTTCTTCGTGCATTTGTCTTCCTATTCCATGACCTTCAAATTCTTTAATAACTGAATATCCATTTTTATTTACAAATTCACCTACTGCGTGAGAGATATCACCTATTCTGTTGCCTGCTTTTGCAAATCTTATGCCTTCATAAAAAGCTTGTTTTGTTACCTCTACTAGCCTTTTGGCTTCCTGTGTTGTCTCCTTAACAATATATGTTCTTGCACAATCTCCATGAAATCCATTTTTATAAACCACTAAATCAACACTTACAATATCCCCATCTTTTAGAATTTCTTTTTTGGATGGTATTCCATGTATTATAACATCATTTACTGAAACACATAGTGTTGCAGGAAAAGGTGCAATACCCTTTTCTGGATGTGGATAGTTTTTTTGCGCTGGAATAGCATTTTGATTTCTTATAAAGTTTTCTGCTACTTTATCTAATTCAAATGTTGATACTCCTGGTTTTATATGTTTTTCAACTTCTTTTTGAGTTAGATTGGCTATCTTGCAAGCTTCTCTCATTAACTCAATTTCTCTTTTTGATTTTATTTCAATCAATTCTATTACATCCTTATTAAATTTGTTTTTTTGTTTTTCTGATGAGCAGATACACAAGGTCTGCCCCTACATTTCTTATTTTAATTTATTTTCAATTTCTTTAGCCACATCATAAGATGTTCTACCAGCTTTGTCTCCAGCATATTCTGTTCTTAGTATATTTTTTTCTTCATAATATTTTATTAGTTCTTCTGAAGTTTTTTTATACACTTCTAATCTATTTTGAACAATTTCTGGTTTTTGATCTTCTCTTTGATATAAATCTCCTCCACACACATCACATTTTCCTTCAATTTTTGGTGGATTAAATACTATATTATATATTGCTGTGCAACCTCTGCAGCTTCTTCTATTTGAAATTCTTTTAACTATTTCATCAAATGGTACATCAATATTTAAAGCCATATCTACCTTATTTGCTTTTGATTTCAATAACTCATCTAATATAATTGCTTGATTCTTTGTTCTTGGAAATCCATCTAATATAGCTCCATTTATAATATCGTCCTCTTCCATTCTCTTTTCTAACATTTTTACTGTTAATTCATCAGGAACTAGTTCTCCTTTGTCTATATATTTCTTAGCTTCTTTTCCTAGTTCTGTCTCGTTTTTTAGATTTTCTCTAAATAAGTCTCCTGTTGAAATATGTGCTAGTTTTAAGTTTTCAGCTAAAATTTTTCCAACTGTTCCCTTTCCACTACCTGGTGCACCTAATAATACTATAAACATAAATATTTCTCCTTTACTTGTTAAAAATATTAGAGTTAGACCTAAAGCCAGTAAGCTTGCTTCGTTTTGATTTCAAAACAATACCTTAGTTCTAACTTCTAATCTCTATTCTAAGAATCCTTTATAGTGTCTCATTACTAACCTTGATTCTAGTTGTTGTACTGTTTCTAATGCAACTCCTACTACGATTAATATTGAAGTTCCACCAAAAGTTATATTTAAGTTTGTAAAACTTAAAAGCATTGGTAATATAGCAATTAAGCTTAAGAATAATCCTCCAAATAATGTTAATTTCTTCATTATTGATGATAAATATTCTGTTGTTGGTTTTCCTGCTCTAATACCTGGTATAAATCCGCCATTTTTCTTTATATTATTAGATACTTCTGCTGGATTAAATGTTGCATAAGTATAAAAGTAAGTAAATGCTATTATCAATAATAAATATATAATGGCATTTGCAATTGTGTATCCCATTCCAAACTGTGCAGATGATGTTGACATTGAAAATTTATAAACTCCTGCCCAAAAACCTGAAGCTGTATCAATATTGCTATTAAACATTGGAATTATCATTGCTGGAAATGTCAGTAATGATGATGCAAATATAACTGGCATTACACCTGCCATTGCAAGTTTTAGTGGTATATGAGTATTTTGTCCTCCATACATTTTTCTTCCAACTACTTTTTTAGCATATTGTACTGGTATTCTTCTTTCAGCTTCCTGTACAAATACAACTCCTGCGACTAATAATAGCGCTCCGATAATTATAGCAATTGCTGTTATTATTCCTGTTGTACTAATTCCAACTCCTGCAGTATAAATCAATCTAGAAAGAGTTGAAATAGCTGTTGGTAATGAAGATATAATACCAATAAAGATTATTAATGATATTCCATTTCCAATACCCTTACTTGTAATCTGTTCTCCAAGCCACATTAAAAATGCTGTTCCTGCCACTAATGACAATACAAATATAGCTCCTGTTCCAAATCCTGGATTTACAAAAACTCCATATCCTTTATAAGCATTGCTATATGTTAAATAAAGTCCTATAGCTTCTACTAATGCAAGTACTAATGTAAGTACTTTTGTATATGCATTAATTTTTTGTTTTCCTTCTTCTCCACCTTCTTTAATTAATTTCTCTAAAGAAGGAATTACCATACCTAGTAATTGAATGACAATTGAAGCAGTAATGTATGGTGTAATTGTCATTGCGAATACTGACAGCTTTGAAAAAGCTCCTCCGGAAATTATGTCAATTAGTCCGGAAATTGAATTTGTTGCTTTTGATCTAAAAATATCTAATGCAACGCCGTCTACTCCTGGAACTGTAATATGACATCCAAATCTAAATATTACTATTAATAGTAATGTATATAATATTCTTTTTCTAATTTCTGGTGTTTTTAAGGCATTTTTTATTGTTTTAAACAAATTAAATCACCTCTACTTTTCCACCAGCTGCTTCAATTGCCTTTGAAGCTGATGCTGTGAATCTGTTTGCTTTAACTGTTAATTTCTTTTCAAGTTTTCCTGTACCTAAAACAACAATTCCATCATTTACTTTGCTGATTATTCCATCTTTTATTAAACTTTCAGCTGTAACTTCTTCAGTTGTTGCTTTATTTAACATTGTTAAAGTTACTTCTGTGTATGTCTTAGCAAAAATGTTTTTAAATCCTCTTTTAGGTAATCTTCTATATAATGGTGTTTGACCACCTTCGAATCCACGTCTTACTCCTCCGCCAGTTCTTGCTTTTTGACCTTTATGTCCTCTACCAGAAGTTTTTCCAAGACCTGAACCCATTCCACGTCCAACTCTTTTTCTTGTTTCTGTTTTTGTAGCTGACTTTATGTTTCCTAATTCCATCGATTTTCCCTCCTTCAAAATTTGCATAAGTATTTTATCTTTTATTCTTACAAAGCATGCATTTATACTATTTCTTCAACTTTTTTACCTCTTTTTTTGGCTATGTTTTCAACTGTTGACATATTTTCTAATGCATTCATTGTAGCATATCCTACGTTTCTTGGATTATTTGTACCAATAACTTTTGTTTTGATATCTCTATAACCTGCAAGTTCAAGTATTGGTCTTACACTACCTCCTGCAATAAGTCCTGTACCTTCTGCTCCTGGTTTAATTAAAACACTTGCTGAACCAAATGTACCTAAAAATTCATGTGGTACAGTTGTTCCAACGATAGGAACTTCTATTAAATTTTTCTTAGCATCTTCAATAGCTTTTTTAATTGCATCTGGAACCTCAGCTGCTTTACCATTTCCAATACCTACGTGTCCATTTTCGTCTCCAACAACTACTACAGCACTAAATCTGAAATTTCTACCACCTTTAACAACTTTTGCAACTCTATTAATAGCTACAACTTTCTCTTTGAATTCCATTGTCTTTTCTTCCATTTAAAACTAATACTCCTTTCTTTTTTATAGAATTTGAATTTCTGAATTTTGATTTTCTAAATTCTATTTTAAAATTCTAGACCTGCTTCTCTTGCAGCTTCTGCTAATTCTTTTACAACACCGTGATATATATATCCGCCTCTATCATAAACTACAGTTTTGATATTTTTTTCTAAAGCTCTTTTTGCAACTAATGTTCCAACTTCTTTAGCTGCTTCTTTATTTGAATGTTTTGTTTTAACTTCTTTATCTAATGTAGATGCTTGAACTAATGTTACGCCTTTAGTATCATCAATTATTTGGGCATATACATTTGCATTACTTCTAAATACACATAATCTTGGGCATTCAGATGTTCCACTTATTTTTGTACGAACTCTTTTATGTCTTCTTTCTCTTTCTAATTTTCTATTAGTTTTAGAAACCATTACTTTTATCCTCCTTTTTTCAATTATTAAACATATGTTTTTTGGATCAAATTAGGAATTTGAAGCAAGTATAACAAGGCAACCGAACTTAAAAATCCGGAAGCGTATATAGATACGCTGAGGAATTTTTAATGTGAAGGTTAACGCAGTTAGACGATGCTTAAAATTTCTAATTTTATTTTTTACCAGTCTTACCCTCTTTACGTCTAATATGCTCTTCAGCATATTTAATACCTTTACCTCTATATACCTCTGGTGGTCTCTTAGTTCTGATAACTGCTGCCATTTCTCCAACAAGTTCTTTATCCATACCTCTTACAATTATTTGGTTTGGAGCTGGAACTTCGTATTTGATTCCTGCTGGTTCTACCATTTCTACTGGATGTGAATATCCAAGTGTTAGGACTAATTTATTACCTTGTTTTGCTGCTCTGTAACCTACACCATTTATTTCTAATGTTCTAGTATATTCATTTACAACACCAACTATCATATTGTTTATTAATGTTCTTGTTAAACCATGTAAACTTCTATTTTGAGGTTCATCATTTGGTCTTGTAACTGTTATAACATTGTTTTCTAATGTTACTTTTATATTTGGGTGTAATTCTTTTTCTAGAGTTCCCTTAGGTCCTTTTACAGTTATCTTATTTCCTTCTAGTCTTACTTCAACATTTTCTGGAACTGTAATTGGTTTATTTCCTATTCTTGACATTTTAAAATCCCCTTTCTAATTTTCTAAAATTTGAAGCCAAACTTCTAAAAAGCTGACCTCAGACTTCAGCCTTCTAACCTCCGTCTTACCATATATATGCTAACACTTCTCCGCCAACACCTAATTCACGTGCTTTTTTATCTGTCATAACTCCTTTTGATGTTGATATAAGAGCTATTCCTAAACCATTTAATACTTTAGGAAGTTCTTCTTTAGAAGCATATATTCTTAAACCTGGTTTACTTATTCTTTTTAATCCAGATATAACTCTTTTACCTTTATCTGTATATTTTAGGCTTACTCTGATAATGCCTTGATTATCATTTTTGATTTCTTCATAAGCCTTTATATAGCCTTCATTCAATAATATTTCTGCAATGTCTCTTTTCATATTTGAAGCTGGAATATCAACTGTCTTAAAGTTTGCTTGACTTGCATTTCTAATTCTTGTTAACATATCTGCAATTGGATCTGTTGTAACCATTTTTTATCCTCCTTCTTTATTTTTTTAATGTATTAATTTTTACCAGCTAGATTTCTTAATACCTGGTATCTCACCCTTATGTGCTAATTCTCTAAAGCATATACGGCAAATTCCATATTTTCTAATATATCCGTGAGGTCTTCCGCATAATTTACATCTATTATATTCTCTAGTTTTGTATTTTTGTTCTTTTTGTTGTTTTACAATCATAGATTTCTTAGCCATATTTTCTTACTTTCCTCCTTTTCAAAATTTGCCAAGCAAATTTTGTATTATTCTTTCTTCACTATTAATTATTCATTAAGCTCTAAAAGGCATACCTAATAAAGCAAGCAATTCTTTAGCTTCTTCGTCAGAATTAGCTGTTGTAACAAATATAATATCCATACCTCTTATTTTATCGATTTTTTCATATTCAATTTCAGGGAATATTGATTGTTCTTTAATACCTAAAGAATAATTTCCTTTTCCATCAAATGAATTGTTAGATAGTCCTCTAAAGTCTCTAACTCTTGGTAAAGACACATTAAATAGTTTATATGCAAAATCATACATTTTATCTTTTCTTAATGTAACTTTGCATCCAATATTTGCACCTTCTCTTAGTTTGAATGCTGCAATTGATTTTTTAGCTTTTGTTATAACTGGTTTTTGACCTGTTATAGCTGTTAAATCTGCAATTGCGTTGTCTAGTACTTTAGGATTATCCTTTGTATCTCCTAAGCCTATATTTATAACTATTTTTTCTAGTTTTGGAACTTGCATAACTGATTTGTAATTAAATTTTTTCATTAATGCAGGTATAACTTCTTTTTCATATTGTTCTCTTAACACTTCCATAACCTACTTTTCCCTCCTTTATTTAATAACTGTTCCACATCTTTTACAAATACGAACTTTTCCATCTTTTTCCACTTTATAGCCTATTCTTGCTGGCTTATTGCATTTTGAACATACAATATTAACTTTGCTTGTATGTATTGCAACTTCTACTGGTACTATTCCACCTTCATCGCCTTGTTTTCTAGGTTTAATGTGTTTTTTTCTTACATTTACGCCTTTAACAACTATTTTTTCTTGTTTTGGCATTACTTCTAAAACTTCTCCAGTTTTTCCTTTATCATTACCTGATAAAACTTGAACTGTATCACCTTTTTTTATTTTCATAAAGGTTTTCCCTCCTTCTTATAGTTTTATAACTTTATATATTCCATCTTCATATAGTACAAATCAAAATTGGTATATTGCTAGGCAAATTTTTTGATAAGAACGGTGGCGTGCTAATGCACGTTGAGGATTTTATTAAAAAATTTAACGACGCAAGATGCCGATTTTCATTTGGGCTAAAGAACTTCAGGAGCTAGAGATAATATTTTCATATAATCCTTATCTCTTAATTCTCTAGCTATAGGTCCAAATATACGTGTTCCTTTTGGAGTTCCATCATCACGTATTATAACAGCTGCATTCTCATCAAACCTTACATAAGAACCGTCTGCCCTTTTTATAGGTTTTTTTGTTCTAACTATAACAGCTTTAACAACGTCACCTTTTTTTACAACACCTGTTGGTATAGCACTTTTTACTGATGCTACTATAACATCTCCAACACCTGCAAATTTTCTATGTGAACCGCCTAAACATTTAATACACATTAATTCTTTTGCACCTGTATTATCTGCTACTTTTAATCTTGATTGTTGTTGAATCATTCTAGGTTTCCTCCTTATATTAATTATTCATTCTTCACTATCTATTCTTCAAAATAATAAATAAACTTTCTACTTTATAACTGCTTTCTCTACAACTTCAACTACTCTCCATCTCTTATCTTTTGATAGAGGTCTAGTTTCCATTACTTTTACTTTGTCTCCAATTTGACATTCGTTATTTTCGTCATGTGCTTTCAATTTATATGTTCTTTTAACAATTTTACCATATAACTTGTGTTTAACACTTGTTTTAACTGATACAACTATTGTTTTATCCATTTTGTTTGATGTTACTGTACCAATCATAACTTTACGAAGATTTCTTTCTTCCATTTTTAATCTCCTTTCTTAATAGTGGATTTTGGAATTTAAACATTTAATTTCTAAATTCTACCTAAGCTAGTTCTCTTTCTTTTAATACTGTGTTTATTCTAGCTATATCTTTCTTTGTTTCTTTTATTTTCATAGGATTATCTAATCCATTTGTAGCTAAATTAAATCTTAGTTTAAATAACTCTGTTTTTAATTCACCTAATTCTTTATTTAAGTCTTCTGAAGACATTTCTCTTATTTTTTCTATCTTCATTGGGCATCACCACCTTGATTATTTTCTCTTGTTACGAATTTCGTTTTTACTGGTAATTTATGTGAAGCTAGTCTTAGAGCTTCTCTTGCAACTTCCTCTGAAACTTCTGCTATTTCAAATAGTATTCTTCCTGGTTTTACTGGTGCTACCCAATATTCAACAGCACCTTTACCTTTACCCATACGAGTTTCAGCAGGTTTTTTACTTATTGGTTTGTTTGGAAATATTTTAATCCAAACTTTACCACCTCTTTTTATATAACGTGTCATAGCAATACGTGCAGCTTCAATTTGATTTGCTGTAATTAATCCAGCCTCTAATGTTTGTAATCCGAATTCACCTTCATTTACAACATTTCCTCTTGTTGCTTTTCCTCTATTTCTACCTTTTTGCATTTTTCTATATTTTGTTCTTTTTGGCATTACTGGCATTATTCTTCTCCTCCTTTTGTCTTTATTTTTTTAGTAGGAAGAACTTCTCCTTTATATATCCAAACTTTTACACCTATTTTTCCATAGGTTGTATCTGCTTCATAGAAGCCATAGTCTATATCTGCTCTTAATGTTTGTAAAGGAATTGTTCCTTCTTTGTAGAATTCTGTTCTTGCCATATCAGCTCCTGCCAATCTTCCAGATACAGATGTTTTAATTCCTAAAGCTCCTGCTTTCATTGCTTTTTGCATACATTGTTTCATTGCTCTTCTAAATGAAATTCTTCTTTCTAGTTGATTACAAATGTTTTCTGCTACTAATTGAGCGTTTGTATCAACATCTTTAACTTCAACTATATTTAAGTTTACTTCTTTACCTATCAATTTTGATAGTTCTTGTTTTAAGCTTTCAGCTAAATTACCACCTTTTCCTATAACTACACCTGGTTTAGCTGTATAAACATTTACTTTTACAAATTTAGCTGTTCTTTCTATTTCTATTTTAGAAATACCGCTAATAAATAATTTTTTCTTTACATATTCACGAATTTTGTGGTCTTCTATTAAATATTCGCTAAAGTGTTTTGAATCTGCGTACCACTTTGAATCCCAATCTTTAATAACACCAACTCTTAATCCATGTGGATGCATTTTTTGTCCCATATTCAATCTCCCTCCTTAACCTTCTCTTAATTTAATTGTTATATGACTTGTTCTTTTTCTAATTCTTGAAGCTGAACCTTTTGCTGCTGGTCTTATTCTTTTCATTGTAGGTCCTTGGTTTGCATAGATTTCGCTAACAATTAAATTTCCTCTATTCATACCATGGTTGTTTTCTGCATTTGCTATTGCAGATTTTAACAATTTCTCTATTATCTCAGATGATGCCTTTGGTGTAAATTTTACAATTGCTAAGGCTTCATCAACTTTTTTGCCTCTTATAAGGTCTGCTACGATTTTAACTTTTCTAGCTGATATTCTAGCAAATCTTAAAGTAGCTGTTGCTTCTAGTACTTTATTTTCTTCTGGCATTTAAGTTACCTCCTATAAATATTATTTAGACTATTTTACGTCTGTTTTCTTTTCTCCTGAATGTCCTCTAAATGTTCTTGTTGGAGCAAATTCTCCTAATTTGTGTCCTATCATTTCTTCTGATATATATACTGGAACATGTTTTCTACCATCATAAACTGCTATTGTATGTCCTACCATTTGTGGATATATTGTAGAAGCTCTTGACCAAGTTTTTAAAACTTGCTTTGTTCCACTTTCATTCATAGTTTCAATTCTTTTTAATAGTCTTTCTTCTATGAATGGTTTTTTCTTACTAGATCTTGACATTAGATTTTCCTCCTTCTATTATTATGTAGGAACCTTCTCCTTGGTATTGACCTCAATAACAAGAAAAGTTTCCTCTAAGAGCCAGAATTCAAGCATTCTGGACAAAATACTTTCCTTATTTTCTTCTCTTTACTATATATTTGTCTGTTCTGTTGTTTTTCTTTCTTGTCTTGTATCCTAATGCTGGTTTGCCCCAAGGAGTAAGTGGTCCACTATGTCCTACTGGTGCTCTACCTTCACCACCACCATGTGGGTGATCTACTGGGTTCATAACAGAACCTCTAACTGTTGGCCTTATGCCCATATGTCTCTTTCTTCCGGCTTTTCCTAAGTTAATATTAGCATAGTCTGCATTACCAATTGTTCCTATTGTTGCTCTACATTTTGCTCTTACTAATCTCATTTCTCCTGATGGTAATCTTATATGTGCATATTCTCCTTCTTTAGCCATAAGTTGAGCTTCTCCACCTGCAGCTTTTACCATTTTTCCACCTTGACCTGGGTTCAATTCTATATTGTGAATTAAAGTACCAACTGGTATGTTTTCGATTGGTAAGCAGTTTCCTGATTTTATATCCACGTTTTCACCAGATACAACTTTGTCTCCATCTTTTAAACCAACTGGAGCTAATATATATGCTTTTTCTCCATCTTCATATTGGATTAAAGCTATGTTACTTGTACGATTTGGATCGTATTCAATTCCGATAACTGTTGCCTCCATATTATCTTTTTTTCTCTTAAAATCGATTATTCTATACTTTTGTCTATTTCCACCACCTTGGTGTCTAACTGTTATTCTACCATAAGAATTTCTACCTGCATTTTTCTTTTTCTTTGATAATAAAGATTTCTCAGGTGTTTGTTTTGTTATTTCGTTGTTTGTCAATGTTGTCATATTTCTTCTTGATGGTGTATATGGTCTATATTTTTTTATTCCCATTTTCTTTTCCTTTCCCGAATTTATGAAAAACTTCGTATTACGTTGTCAGGCCTCAAGAAAAAATGCTCGACATACTTTTGTATAGTCTGTGTTTTTTTTCACTTTCCTAATACTACTCGTTTTTGCTAAATTCTCTTACTTCCTTTTATTTGTGGAATTTTTCCTGCTCCACATAGCAGATATTTATTTTTTATCCCAGTTTACTCTGGATAATTTCTAGGTGATTTATGCACCCATAAATTCGTCAATTGAGTCTTTGTATTTTTTGTCTAATTTAACTTCTTTTCCACCCTTGCTTAGGTATGTTACTTCAGCTGGGTTTGTATCAATTGTTACAATTGCTTTTTTCCAATCTGGTCTTTTACCTGTATTTGCTCCGACTCTTTTTTCTTTTCCTTTACACATCATTGTGTTTACATTTAATACTTTAACATTAAATATAGTTTCTACAGCTTTTGCTATTTGAACTTTTGTTGCTTTTTTTGCAACACAGAATGTATACTTTCCTTCTTCTAAACCTTGATTACTTTTTTCTGTTATTATAGGCTTTATTATTATTTCTTCTGGTTTCATTTAAGCATACACCTCCTCTAAGTTTTTAACTGCCTCTACTGTTAATATTAATTTATTGTATTTTAATAAATCATAAACATTTATTGTATTTGTTAATGTTGTTTTAACTCCTTCAATGTTTCTTGCTGAAGCTTGAACATTAAGGTTCTTTTCTGGTAATACTATTAAAGTTTTTCCTTCTGCTTTTAAATTTTCTAATGCTTTTACCATATTTTTAGTTTTAACTTCTTTTAAATCTAATTTATCTACAACTACTAAGTTGTTTTCTAAAACTTTAGAACTTAATACTGATTTTATAGCTAATTGTCTCTCTTTTTTGTTTATTTTGTAGCTATAATCACGTGGTTTTGGTCCTAAAGCTATACCACCCTTAATCCATTGTGGTGCTCTTATACTTCCTTGTCTTGCTCTACCTGTTCCTTTTTGTCTCCATGGCTTTTTTCCTCCACCAGCAACTTCTGCTCTTGTTTTTGTGCTGGCTGTTCCTTGTCTTTGATTTGCCATATAATTCACTAAAGCAATATGAACAATCTTCTCATTTGGTTTAATCCCAAATACGTTTTTATCTAGTTCTATATCGCTTACTTTTTTACCTTCTATATTGTATACATCTATTTTAGGCATTTCGTTTTCTCTCCCTTCTTACTATTTTGCACTCTTTACTGAGTCTTTTATTTTTAGGATAGCACCTTTGTTTCCTGGAACACTACCTTTTATTAATATTACATTTTTGTCTAAATCAACTTTTACTATTTCTAGATTTTGAACTGTAACTGTTTCATAACCCATATGTCCTGGTAAGTTTTTTCCTTTATAAACTCTACCTGGTGTTGATGTTGATCCCATTGAACCTGGTCTTCTGTGGTACATTGAGCCATGTCCCATAGGTCCTCTTGATTGTCCGTGACGTTTAATAACACCTTGGAATCCTTTACCTTTTGATGTTCCTGTAACATCTACTGTTTCTCCTACTGAGAATATATCAGCTTTTATTTCATCTCCAACATTATAAGAAATTTCGTCTAATCTAAATTCACTTAAATGTTTCTTTGGAGTTACATTTGCTTTTGTGAAATGTCCCTTCATAGGTTTTATAAGTTTCTTTTCTTTAACTTCTCCAAAACCTAATTGAATTGCTTCGTATCCATCAGCGTCTTTTGTCTTTACTTGTACTACTGTACATGGACCTGCTTCAATTACTGTAACTGGAATTGCGACTCCTTTTTCATCAAATATTTGAGTCATTCCTATTTTCTTTCCTAAAATTGCTTTTTTCATTATAAATCCTCCTAACTATTGGCTAACATTTTGCTAGCTTGGTTATATTTTAACCTATTAAAATTAAAGTTTTATTTCGATATCAACACCTGCTGGTAATTCTAATTTCATTAGATTATCAACTGTAGCTTGAGTTGGATATAATATATCGATAACTCTTTTATGCGTTCTCATTTCGAACTGTTCTCTTGAATCTTTGTGTTTGTGTGGTGAACGAATTATTGTAACTACTTCCTTTTTAGTTGGTAGTGGAATAGGACCTGATACTTTTGCTCCTGTTCTTTTAGCAGTATCTACTATCTTTTCAGCAGACTGGTCTATAAGAACGTGATCATAAGCCTTTAATCTTATTCTAATTTTTTCACTTGTAGTCATCACCTTTTTTGCCCCTTTTGTAGCTTTTTCAGTTTTTGCAGTTGTTTTTTTAGCTGTTGCTTTTTTTGCTACCGGTTTCTTAGTTTCCTTTTGAACCTTTTCCTTCTTTTCAGCTTTTTCTGCTCCATTTGCCATGTTAAATTCCCTCCTTTAAAAATCTTGCGTATGTTTGTTTTTGTTGATGAGGAAAGTTATTAACGCACCCTGGTGTATCATTATTTTCCATTTTTTTATCCTAGTTTAGTCTAGGACAAGTGCTTTTTTTCTAACTTATCCGCCTAGGTCTTAGCCAAGACATACTCCACGAAAGTTCCCTCCACTGTAACAGTGTAGCCACATTTCGCTTCAACGCAAATCTACACGCAATATTTATTATACTGCGTGCAGTCTAGTTTTGTCAATACTTTTGGTAAAAATTGTGAAAATTATTCTTTTTCTTTATATGCCCAAAATTTATTTAAGATAAAATTAGTTGGTACAGTAATTACTAAGTTCATTAATGTAGCTATGTAATGTGGTATTCCAAAAATTCTTTCTTCTACATATAATAAAATTGCAGTTAAAAATAGTCCTGTAATTGAATATGCTGCATATACTTTGAAAAGTGATTTCCAAAAACTTCTTTCATTTTGTTTGTTATTAAATACAAATTTTCCATTTAACATAAATGAGATAAATACTGTAATTACAAAAGCTATTATATTACTAAACTGCTCATTTAAACTTAATAGGTAATAGCATCCATTTGTTATTACATATGATAATATTGTGTTTATTGCTCCCACTATTCCAAATTTAAAAAATTGAATAAATAGTTCTTTTATTTTTATATTTTCTTTCATATATTCACCTTTTTCTATATATTCTTTACTAAACCTTTAGCTTTTGTCTTACATATTCATATAGTACCACACCTGTTGCTACTGAAGCATTTAGGCTTTCTGTTTTGCCAAGCATTGGAATTTTTATTTTTATATCTGATAAGTCTTGTATTTCTTTTGATACTCCATTTGCTTCATTTCCTATTACTATAACACTTTTATTTAGAGTTATGTCATATAAGCTTTTGTCTGTATTTAGTGATGTTGAGATTATATTGAATTTACGTTTTTTTATTTCCTTTATTGTGCTATTTAAGTTTTCACTTTCTATTACATTTAATCTAAATATTGCGCCCATTGTAGAACGTACTACCTTTGAGTTGTATATATCTCCACTTTTTTTTGATACTATTATTTGGCTTAATCCTACACTATCTACTGTTCTTAGTATTGTTCCTAAGTTTCCTGGATCTTGTATATCGTCTAAAATAACTATTATATCTTCTTTATAATTTATCTCTTTTTCTTTGCTTTCCTTGCCTATTACTGCTAATATCCCTTGTGGGTTTTTTACCTCTGTAATTGTATTAAACACTTTTTCATCTACATATATGCAGTTTTGCTTTGCAACTTCATACATTGAATTTTGGTTTATAGCTTCTTTATCGCAATTATCACATACTATTATGGTCTTAACATCAGCTTTTTCTTTTATTGCTTCGTTTATTAATTTTATACCTTCTACTATATATTCGCCATACTCATCTCTATATTTTTTTTCCTTTAATTTACGTATGTGTTTTATAGTTTCATTGTCTTTACTAGTTATTAGCATTAAATCAGTCCTTTCAAAAAATTGATTTTTTATTTCCTAATAGTTCTTCTATTTCTGGGATTAAATTCTTTGGGTCTTGAACTTTATATGTTATATATGGAGTAACTCCTGTTGAGAATTTTATTTTTTCATTATATTTATGTACTAGTCCTGTTACATCTAAAGTAAGTCTTTCTGGCTCGAAGTATAATATTATATTATTTTGCTTCTGAATAACTTTTATTATACCACTATTTTTACACATTTCTTTTAATTTTGCAATACTTATTAAATTTATAACCTCTTCAGGCATTTTTCCAAATCTATCAATTAAGTTCTCCTCTATGTTTTTGAAATCTTCTTCTGTTCTACATAAAGCAATGTTTCTATAGCTTTCCATTTTTTGGTCTGTGCTTTCAATATAAGAATCAGGTATAAAGCTTGATATATTTATATCTATTGTAATTTCTGGTTCTTCAGCAACTTTTATTCCTTTTTGTTCTTTTATTACTTCATCTAATATTTTGCAATATGTATCGTAACCTACTTCATCCATATGTCCGTGTTGAATTTCTCCTAGTAGACTTCCAGCCCCTCTTATTTCTAGGTCTCTCATTGCTATTTTGAAGCCTGAGCCAAATTCTGTAAATTCTTTTATTGCTTTTAGTCTTTTTTCTGCAACCTCTGTAATAATTTTGTCTCGTTTGTAGGTTATATATGCATATGCTTGTCTGTCGCTTCTGCCCACTCTTCCACGTATTTGATAAAGCTGTGCTAGTCCTAATCTATCTGCATTTTCAACTATTATGGTGTTTGCATTTGGTATATCTATTCCAGATTCTAAAATTGTAGTACATACTAGTACATCTATTTCCTTATTTACGAATTTTTCCATTATGTCTTCTATTTCGCGTCCTGTCATTTGCCCGTGTGCAAAGGCAATTTTTGCTTCTGGTACAAGTTTTGATACTTCGTTTGCTTTTTCATCTATGTTTTCTACATTATTATAAAGGTAGAAAACTTGACCTTCTCGTTCTAGTTCTTTTGCTATTGCTTCTCTTACAACCTCTTTATCATATTCCAATACATAAGTTTGAACTGGGCGTCTATTTTGTGGTGGTTCGTAAAGACAAGACATATCACGTATTCCAACTATTGACATATGAAGTGTTCTTGGAATTGGTGTTGCTGTCATTGTTAATACATCTATATTTGTTTTTAGTTTTTTAATTTTTTCTTTGTGCTTTACTCCAAATCGATGTTCTTCATCTATTATTAGTAATCCTAAGTTTTTATATTGAATTTGGTCATTTAATAATTTATGTGTTCCAATAACTATATCAACTTCTCCGAGTTGTAACCCTTTTATTATTTCTTTTTGTTTTGACGTTGGAACAAATCTATTTAATAATTCTATTCTTATTGGATAGTCCTTCATTCTTTCTTTAAAGGTATCATACTGTTGACTCGCCAAAATAGTTGTTGGTGCTAGATATGCTACTTGCTTTTGATCCATGCATGCTTTAAAGGCTCCTCTTAGAGCTATTTCTGTTTTTCCATACCCTACATCTCCACAGAGTAATCTATCCATAGGTCTTTCGCTTTCCATATCTTTTTTCATTTCTTCTATACTTCTTAATTGATCATTAGTTTCAATATATGGGAATTTTTCTTCAAATTCCTTTTGCCATTCTGTATCTTTTGAAAACATAAAGCCTTTTGATTTTTCTCTTTTTGCATATAATTCTATTAAATCTTTTGCAATCTCTTGTAGGTTTGATTTTACTCTTGCTTTTGTTTTTGCCCAATCTTTGCTACCTAGCTTATTAAGTTTTGGTACTCCGTCTCCTGAGCCTATATACTTTTTCACATTATCTAAATTGCTTGTTGGAACATACAAAATTCCATCATCTTGGTATTTGATTTTGATATAGTCTTTTGTAACTCCTGCTGCTTCTATTGTGTTTATTCCTATAAATTGTCCTACTCCATTGGTTCTATGAACTATATAGTCTCCTACTTTTAAATCCGAAAAGATTATTGTTTCCCCTGTTTTAAACTGGTTTGGTATCCTTTTTCTTTTTTTCGGAGTATTAAATAGTTCTTCTATTGATATTACTAGTAAATTAAAGTCATAGCACTCAAAGCCCTCTGTAAGAGAGCCTTCTGTTATTATTAGTTTTTCTAATTGTCTAGGATTGTTTATCTTTTCGGCTAGCAATTCCTTTGTTCTTTTTATATTACTTTGGGTTCCACAAAGTATTGCTATTGTTGTTCCATATCCAAGTCCTTCTTGTACCTCCTTAAACAGTAAATCCATTGAACTACGAAAAAAGTTAACCTCCCTATAGCTAAAGCTATATCCGTTTCTTTTCGCATGCATACTTTGTTTATCTACAAAACCTATATCTTTGTTCTCTAGGTATATAGTTTGAGTATTTTTTATTTTATCTAGAAATTCTATATAATCTTCTATCTTTTCTAATAATTGGGGTACATATCTTTTCTTTTCTATTAAATTTTGTATTAAATTCTGAGTATCTTTTTTTACGTTCACTATTCTTGCTTTTAGTTTACTTACTTCATCTAAGAATATAATATAATTATCTTTGATGTAATCTATAAATGTATTATTTGGATTTTCATAAAAACTATTCCAATATTTATCTATTTTTGTAGCATAATTTCCTGATAAAATTTCTTCCTTATCTTTTTCCTCTTCTATTTCTTTTACAACATCCTCTAATGATTTATCTAATATAAATTCATGTGCAGGATAAATTTTTACTTTCTCTTTTTTGCCTTTTGACCTTTGTGTGTTTATATCAAAGGTTCTTATAGTATCTATTTCATCTCCCCATAACTCAATACGAATGCCATCTTTTTCAGACACAGCAATATCAATAATTCCACCTCTTACACTAAATTCAGATTTGTTTTCTACTACTTCTTGTCTTTCATAGCCAAGAGCCATAAGTGTTTGTTTGGTTTTATCTAAATTAATTGTATCTCCAATTTTAAACTCTAATATATTTTTGTACAATACTTCTTCTGGAATAATTTTTTGACTTACAGCTTCAATTGTAGTTACAATTATTTTTGCTTTTTGGGTATATATATCGTTTAGGCAGGCTATTCTGTTATATGTTATATCTTTACTTTCGGCCAAATAATCATAAGCCATAATTTCCTTTTTGGGGAAATAATTAATTTCATCTGTGAAATATTCTAAATTCTTAATAATCTTCTTTGCTTGTAGTTCGTTATATGTAATTATACATATAGGTTTTTCTGCATAGAAATAAGTGGAATAAGCAAAATGCACTTTTCCACTATCTGTTAATCCTGAAAGCATAATTGGATTTGTTTTGTTTTTTACATTCGAAATATAATCATTGAACTTTTTAAAATTAGGTAATATCTTTACTATATCTTTCATAATGTCTCCTCTAAAAATTACTCATTTAATGATTATACCATAAAAATACTTGAATTGGAACTATTTCGTATGTAAAAAAATTTTTATTACATTAAATTGGGCAACCGCGGTTGCCTAATTTCTATTATTGGTTTCATTATAACATTTATTTCCAAATTTTTCATTAAATTTTTAAAATTTCACACATATATTAATTCTTTCAATATAATCTCCTCTGCTTGTTGTTTAATTGCATTCATAGTGCCGACCCAATAAAGCATATCAGTATTTTTCATATCTTCTGTTAAGCCTCTTTTGGCTTTTAAATCATCAATAATTAAATTAAGTCTTTTAGTCGCTGTTTCCTGTATTTCTTCTAAATGGTCTATTAATGTATTTTCCATAAACATTATTGTATATTCTGCTTTCTTATGTTCTTTTAGATAGTTTAATCTCATTCTACCATATTTATTCAAATGTATTTTTCTTTGTTTTGGTAATACTAAATTTGGTATATAATAATCTCCTTGTCTTACATATTCTATTCCTGTTTTTTCATCAATAAATCTTTCTTTTAATTCTTTATTATCCATAATTTTTAAATCTCCTCTCATTCTTAAAATTTTAATTTGTTATTATAAAATCAAAAAAAGATGAAATTGTTTTTATTTTTTACAATTCATCTTTTAAATATTTGAAAATTTATGATTTTGACTAAATTGATTGTAGTAAGTAGTCCAACGCAGGAGTTTTGTATTTAGAGAAAATCGAAGACCCCCGAATAACTTCGTT
>ERZ857882.883-NODE-883-length-37205-cov-4.566810_pt1 | contig 37205 bp, 38 predicted proteins | sample MGYA00519697_ERZ857882 | MGnify/ENA primary metagenome ERZ857882 (study PRJEB31778, sample SAMEA3449373) | human gut metagenome | biome: human gut; feature: human-associated habitat; material: faeces | place: United Kingdom | collected 2010/2012 ...
CATCGCCGTCCCGGCCCCTGTTGCGTTTGTCCTTCCCCGATCCGCTTACGACCGTTCCATCAGCAGCACGAGCACCGCCTTTTGCGCGTGCAGGCGGTTCTCCGCCTCGTCTATAATCTCCCCGGCATGGGATTCCATGATCTCGTCGGTGATCTCCTCGCCACGGTGCGCCGGGAGGCAGTGCTGCACGATTGCGTCCGGCTTGGCAAAGCGCATGACCTCGTCGTTGACCTGATAGCCCTGGAATGCGGCGCGGCGCGCCTGCACCTCCGCTTCCATGCCCATGGACGCCCACACGTCCGTATACACCACATCCGCATCCGCAATGGCCTCTTCCACGCCCTCCACGCAGGTGAAGCGGCCGGTCTGCTCCGCCCACGCCATGATCTCTGCATCCGGCCAGTAGGCGGCCGGACACGCGATGGATACGCGCATGCCCATCTTGATGCAGCCGACGATGAGCGAATTGGCCATGTTGTTGCCGTCGCCCACGAAGCAGAGTTTCAGCCCTGCGAGCGACTGCTTATATTCCCGAATCGTCATCAGGTCCGCCAGCACCTGGCACGGGTGAGCGTAATCGGTGAGGCCGTTGACGATGGGGATCGTGCCGTAGGCAGCGAGGTCCTCCACGTCGCTCTGCTTGTAGGTACGGATCATGATGCCGTCCAGATAGCGAGAAAGCACGCGCGCCGTATCCTTGATCGGCTCGCCACGCCCGAGTTGCAGGTCGTTGGCGCTCAAAAACAGCGCGCTGCCACCGAGCTGATACATCCCCGCCTCAAACGAAACGCGCGTGCGGGTAGACGATTTCTGGAAGATCATGCCGAGCGTCTGCCCTGCAAGGCGCGGATGCGCGATGCCATGCTTCTTCTCATACTTGAGCTGATCGCCCAGGTTCAGGATCTCGGTGATCTCCTCCGCCGTGAGATCGGACAGTTTGAGCAGATGTTTCATTCTTCGATCACTCCTTTGATAATTTCCGCAGCCTCGGCCAGCAGCTCGAACGGAATGTTCAGCGCCGGCAAGAGCCGCACCTTGTTCTTGGCCGTCAGCGCGAGCACGCCGCGCTCCATGCAGCGGCGGACGATGTCAGCCGCCGGTTTTTCCGCCTCCACGCCGAGCATCAATCCAAGGCCCGTGACGCTCTTCACGCCAGCCGCAGCCGAAAGCGTCTCCTTCAGATATGCGCCCTTTTTGCGCACATCGGCAAGCAGGGTCTCGTCGATGCGGTCGAGAATGCTGAGCGCCGCCGCCGCGCAGACGGGATTGCCGCCGAACGTGGAACCGTGATCGCCGCTTTTCAGCACGTCCGCCGCGCGCGCGCCCAGCAGCGTCGCGCCAATGGGCAGGCCGCCGGCGAGGCCCTTGGCAGTAGTGACCACATCCGGCTCGACCCCGTAGCCCTGATACGCATACAGCGTGCCGGTCCGGCCGTTACCGGTCTGCACCTCGTCGATCATGAACAGGGCGTCGTTTTCGCGGCACAGCCGTTCCACTGCGCGCACATAGCCGGGATCAAGCACATTGACGCCGCCCTCGCCCTGTACCAGCTCGATCAGCATGCCGCACACCGTGCCGTCGAACAGCCGTTCGAGCGCCGCGACATCGCCCGCGGGCGCATACCGAAAGCCGTCCGGGAACGGACCGAAATGCTGGTGCATGACCGCCTGTCCGGTGGCGGCAAGCGTTGCAATGGTGCGGCCATGGAAGCTGTTTTCCAGCGTGATGATGTTCGGCCGCGCCGTGCCATACCGGTCGCTGCCGTACTTGCGGGCGACCTTGAGCGCGCACTCGTTCGCCTCCGCGCCGGAATTGCCGAAGAAGACCTTCCGCATGCCCGTGCGCGCGCAGAGCCGCTCGGCCAGCAGCGCCTGCGGCCCGGTGTAATACTTGTTGCAGGCGTGCTGGATGCGCCCCGCCTGCTCTGCCACGGCCGCCGCCCACACCGGGTCGGCTACGCCGAACGCATTGACCGCGATGCCGGTACCCATGTCGATATACCGCCTGCCCGCGTCGTCGAACACGATCGACCCCTGCCCGGAGACGAGCACCGGGTCGTACCGGTCGTACGTGTTGGCGATATACGTCCTGTCGAGCGCGCGAATGTCCATAAGTTCCTCCTCCTATGCGGGAAATGCCACGCGGATGAGCAGCATATATGCCGCCGTGCCGCAGGCGATGCTCAAAAGCGTATTGCGCCACTTCAGGTGCAGCAGCGCCGTGAGCGCCACGCCGAGCAGCGCCGGCAGGCCGTGGTCGCCGGAAAGCGGCTGCACATTGCGCAGGCAATACACCAGCAGCGTGGCCATGATCGCCGGCGGCAGGATGCGCCCAAGATAACGCACCGGCTCCGGCACAGGCCGCCTGGTGCCGAACACGGCAAACGGGATCAGGCGCGTGAGCAGCGTACAGGCCGCCGTCACCGCAATCACCAGCAGGGCATAGACCGGCCCCGTCATGCAGCCGCCCCCTTCCGTACGAGCAGGCCCCGCCCGCACACGAGCAGCGTCACCGTAACGAGCAGCGACGGCAGCAGGAATGCCTCAGGCCCAAGCAGCAACAGCATCACCAGCGCGCTCACACCGCCGATGAGCGCCGGCAGCCGCTGCCCCGCCACGCGCACCTGCTCGACGAGGATCACCGTGAAGAGCGCCGTCATGGCAAAGTCGATACCGGTCAGATCCACCGGCAGCGCCTGCCCGAGCAATGCGCCGATGCAGCCGCCCAGCACCCAGTAGCTCTGGTCGAGCAGCGCGATGAGGAGCATGGCCCGGTTTTCATCGATCCCATCCGGCACCCGCAGCGCGCACAGCAGCGAATACGTCTCGTCCGTCAGCGAAAAAATCATATACCAGCGGCCGGGCATGCCGCGAAACCGCTCGACAAACGTCAGCCCGTAAAAGATGTGGCGGCTGTTGACCAGCAGCGTCGTCACCGCTACGGTCAGCAGGCCTGCCCCGGCGGCCAACAGGTCCGCCATGACGAACTGGCCGGAGCCGGCATAGACCACCGTGCTTGCAAGCAACGCCCAGGGCGCGCCGTAACCGTTTCGCTGGAGCACCACGCCAAAGGCGATGCCGAGGAACAGATACCCGAGCAGGACGGGGATCGTCTTGAAAAATGCAAAGCGCAGAGCCTCCCGCATGCCGTCCCTCCGCACGTCAACGAAACATCGTGCCGATGCCCTCGTTGGTGAGAATCTCGATCAGGATGGCATGGGGCGTCGTGCCGTCCAGCACAAACACCTTTTTCACGCCGCGGCGGATGGCCTCGATGCAGCAGCCGATCTTCGGGATCATGCCGCCGGAGATGACGCCCTCGCGCATGAGCTGCGGCGCCTCGCTCACCCCGATGTACGGAATGACGGAACCCGGATCGTTCCGGTCGCGCAGCACGCCGGCGGTATCGGTCATGGAGATCAGGCACTCGGCCCGCAGGGCTGCGGCAAGGCGCGCCGCTGCGGTATCGGCGTTGATGTTGTACGTTTCACCCTTTTCGCCGCGCGCAATGGTGGAAACAACGGGAATATACCCCTTCTCCAGCACGTCGAGCACCGGTTGCGGGTCCACGCGCGTGATCTCCCCCACAAGCCCCAGCCGCTCGTCGAGCTGTTTGGCCTCGATCATGCCGCCGTCAAGCCCGCACAGGCCGATGGCCCGTCCGCCGAGCGTTTGCAGCAGGCTCACAAGGCTCTTGTTTACCTTGCCCGCCAGCACCATCTGCACGACCTCGGCCGTTTCCTCGTCGGTCACGCGCAGGCCGTCCACAAACTCGCTCTGTTTGCCGAGCCGCCGGAGCAGTCCGGAGATCTCCGGGCCGCCGCCATGCACGACCACCACGCGCACGCCGATGAGCCGCAGCAGCATCACATCGCCCATCACGCTGCGCTTGATGTCCTCGTTCACCATGGCGTTGCCGCCGTATTTGACGACGACGATCTTGTCCTTATAGGCCTGAATATACGGCAGCGCGTTGCACAGGACTTCCGCCCGCTGCGCGTTGGTCAACTGCATGAAAACATCCTCCGCTTCAGGTTCTGTAATCGCTGTTGATCTTCACATACTCGCATGTGAGGTCGCACCCCCACGCCTCGGCGCAGGCGTCGCCATCGGCAAGATCGAGCAGAATGTCGATCTCATCTGCGGAGAGCACCGCCTTGGCCGTCTCCTCGCTGAAGGGCACGCCGTGGCCGTTCTCGCAGACGGCGACCGTCCCGGCCGCGGAGGAAAACCGCACCGCCACGCCGTTCACATCCACCGCCGCGCCACAGTAGCCCACCGCGCAGAGAACGCGCCCCCAGTTGGCGTCCGCGCCCGCCATCGCCGTCTTGACAAGGCTCGAGCAGATGACCGCCTTTGCGATTGTGCGCGCATCCGCCGCGCTCCTTGCGCCGCTGACGCGGCAGGTCAGCAGGCGGCCGGCGCCCTCGCCATCCTTGGCGATTGCACGGCACAGCCGCCTTGTCACACAGGCAAGCGCCTCGGCAAAGGCCGCATAATCGCTGCCGGGCGCGTCGATGACCGGATTGCCGGCAAGGCCGTTGGCAAGGATGGCCACCATATCGTTGGTCGAGGTGTCGCCGTCGATGCTGATCATGTTGAACGAATCCTTCACGTCGTTGGCGAGCGCCAGACGGAGCATATCCGGGCTGATCGCCGCGTCCGTCGTCAAAAACACGAGCATGGTGGCCATGTTTGGATGGATCATGCCCGAGCCTTTGGCCACGCCGCCGAGCGTGCAGATGTGGCCGCCCGCTTCAAATGCAACGGCAACCTCCTTCTTCGCCACGTCGGTCGTCATGATCGCCTCGGCAGCGTCGCCGCTGCCGTCCCGGGAAAGCGCCGCGACAAGCGCCGGCATGGCCGCCTCGATGGGCGCGGGGTCGAGCGGTTGCCCGATCACGCCCGTGGATGCAACCACGACGTCCGCCGGGTCAAGGCCGGTCTCCCGCGCCACCGCCTCGCACATGCGGGCGGCGACCTGTTCGCCGTCGGCGTTGCAGGTGTTGGCGTTGCCGCTGTTGCAGACGATGGCCTGCGCGAACCCGTTTTCCAGATGCGCCCGCGTCACGATGAGCGGCGCGCCCTTCACAAGGTTTTGCGTGTAAACGGCCGCAGCCGCGCAAGGCTCCTCGCTGACAATCAGCGCAAGGTCGCGCTTGGTCCTGTTCTTGCGGACGCCGCAGTGTACGCCCGCGGCCGTAAATCCCTTCGGCGCGCAAACGCCGCCAGATACCTGCTTCATGGTCGCTTCATTCCCTCCAGAGTTTAAGTCCTTCCGTTTCCGGCGCGCCGAGCAGCAGGTTCATACACTGGACCGCCGCGCCCGAAGCGCCCTTGCCAAGATTATCATACCTCGCATGAACCGCGAGCCGCTCGCCGTTGCCGGTTACGATCAGCTCCATGCCGTCGCACCCGGAGAGCGCGTTGGCCGCCAACATCCCCTCGTCCGTCGGCGGCAGCACGCGCACGCACGCGCAGCCCGCATAATGCGCCGCATACAGCGCGCTGAGCGATTCCGGCGTGGCCGGGCGGCAGAGCAAGCCGGCGTGCAGGGGCACGGTCACGAGCATGCCGCTGTAAAAATCCGCTACAACCGGCAAAAACACCGGCGCGGCAAGCAGCGACTGCGCGCGCATTTCCGCAAGGTGCTTGTGCTGCTGCGCCAGGCCGTAAATGCGCGGCGCAAGGAGCGCCTCCGGCCGCTCATCCCCCTCGTAATCCGCGATCATCGCCTTGCCGCCGCCGCTGTACCCGGTGATCGAGGTGCAGCTGAGCGCCGCGTCCGGCGCGAGCAGGCCCGCCTCGACCAGCGGCCGCACAATGGCCAGATAGCCGCTCGCGTGGCAGCCCGGCACCGCGATGCGTTTGCCGGCCTGCACCGCCTCGCGGTGGGCATGCGTCAGCTCCGGAAAGCCGTATGCCCAGCCCGGCGCGGTGCGATGCGCCGTCGAGGTGTCAAGGATGCGCGTGCGCGGATTGTCCACCATGGCGACCGCTTCGCGCGCCGCCGCATCCGGCAGGCACAAAAAGGCGACGTCCGCGCTGTTGAGCGCCTCGCGCCGTGCGGCCGGGTCCTTGCGCAGCGCCGGATCAAGCCGGATCAGCTCGATGTCGGCGCGCGCGGGCAGCCGGTCATGGATGCGCAGGCCCGTCGTGCCTGCGCTGCCGTCGATGAACACACGGATCACAGCGACAACCGTCCTTTCATGGCGGCGATCTGCGCGCGCACGGACGCGGGCGACGTCCCGCCGAACGACTGCCGCCGCCGCACACAGGCGTCCAGGTCGATCGCTTCGTATACGTCCTCGTCAAACTGCGGCGCAAACCGCCGGTAAACCTCAAGCGGCAACGCTTCCAGCGTCGTGCCGGCCGCAATGCAATGGGCCACAAGCTCGCCGGTGATGCGATACGCCGTGCGGAACGGCACGCCTCTCGCGGCCAGGTAATCGGCGCAATCCGTCGCGTTGATGAACCCGGCGGACGCCGCACGGCGCATATTGTCCGTGCGCACGCGCATGGTGGAAAGCATCGGCTCGAACACGGACAGGCACTGCCGCACCGTATCCACGCTGTCGAAGATGGCCTCCTTGTCCTCCTGCATGTCCTTGTTGTAGGCAAGCGGAAGGCCTTTCATCATCGTCAGCAGCGCCATCAGGTCGCCATACGCCCGGCCGGCCTTGCCGCGCACAAGCTCCGCAATGTCGGGGTTCTTCTTCTGCGGCATGATGCTCGACCCGGTGGCATACGCATCGTCCAGCTCCACGAAGCGGAACTCCCAGGAGCACCAGAGCACGATCTCCTCCGAAAAGCGGGACAGATGCATCATCATCACCGCAAGGCAGGCGGCCAGCTCCAGCACAAAATCCCTGTCGGACACGCCGTCCATGCTGTTCTCGCACGCGCCGGAAAGCCCGAGCGCCGCCGCCGTCTGCTGCCGGTCGGTCGAAAACGTCGTCCCGGCGAGCGCGCAACTGCCCAGCGGGGAAACGCGCATGCGCTTTTCACAGTCGGCCAGCCGGTCCAGGTCGCGCCAGAACATGTTCGCGTATGCCATGAGATGGTGCCCGAATGTGACCGGTTGGGCGCGTTGCAGATGCGTGTAGCCCGGCATGACCGTCTCCGCATGCGCTTCCGCCTGCATGAGTATAGTCCCGAGCAGCCGCCGCGTCAAGCCCCGGATTGCATCCGTTTCCGAAAGCAGGTACAGCCGCAGATCCAGCGCCACCTGGTCGTTGCGGCTGCGCGCCGTATGCAGCTTTTTGCCGGCGTCCCCGATGCGGCGCGTAAGCTCCGCTTCGACGAACATGTGGATGTCCTCCGCCTCGGGATCGATGGCCAGCGCGCCGCTGTCGAGATCCTCCCGGATGCCGGCAAGCCCCTCCGCGATGGCCGCCGCCTCCGCCCCGGTGAGAATGCCCTTGGCGGCGAGCATCGCGGCGTGCGCAAGCGACCCCTCGATATCCTGCCGGTACATCCGCGCGTCAAACGGGATGGACGAGTTGAAATCGTTGACCTCGGCGGACAGTTCCTTCTGAAACCGGCCCGCCCACATCGCCTTCATGCTGTGCCGCGCCTCCCTTTCCTCCAAAGGGGCGCCGACGATACCGGCGCCCCCGTTTGTATGCCTTCGATTATTCCGGCCCGCCGGATCACTTCAGCCCGTATTCGCGCGCAAGCGCGTTCATGCGCAACGACAGTCCGAACAGGTTGATGAAGCCGGCCGCGTCCTTCTGGTCGTATACGTGATCTTCGCCGAACGTCGCCAGCTCTTCAAAATACTGCGAGTAGGGCGAGCTGACGCCTGCGTTGATGAGGTTGCCCTTGTAAAGCTCCAGCTTTACGTCGCCGGTAACGTGCTCCTGCGTCTTGTCCACAAACGCGGAGATGGCCTCGCGCAACGGCGTGAACCACTTGCCAAAGTAGACCAGCTCGGCAAACTGCTCGGCCACCAGCGTCTTGTAATGCAGCGTGTCGCGGTCGAGACAGAGCGTTTCAAGCACCTGATGCGCCCGATACAGGATCGTGCCGCCCGGCGTCTCATACACCCCGCGGGACTTCATGCCCACAAGCCGGTTTTCCACGATATCGACCAGGCCAATGCCGTGCGCGCCGCCGATCTGGTTGAGCTTCTCCACCAGCGCCACGGGCGGGAGCGCCACGCCGTCCACAGCCACCGGCACGCCCTTTTCAAACGAAATGGTCACATACGCCGGCGTGTCCGGCGCCTGCTTGGGCGAAACGCACATCTCGAGAAAGCCCGGCTTCTCATAGAGCGGCTGGTTCTTCGGGTCCTCCAGATCGAGTCCCTCGTGCGAAAGATGCCAGAGGTTCTTATCCTTGGAATAGTTCGTCTCGCGGCTGATCTTGAGCGGGACGTTGTGCGCCTCGGCGTAGTCGATCTCCTCTTCGCGGGACTTGATGCTCCACTCCCGCCACGGCGCGATGATGCCCATCTTCGGCGCAAGCGCCTTGACCGTCAGTTCAAAGCGCACCTGATCGTTGCCCTTGCCCGTGCAGCCGTGGCAGATGGCGTCCGCCCCCTCGGCCTTGGCAATCTCCACGAGCCGCTTGGCGATGACCGGCCGCGCCAGCGCCGTGCCGAGCAGGTATTCCTTTTCATAGACCGCGCCGGCCTTGACCGCCGGATAGATGAAGTCCGTGACGAACTCCTCCTTCAGGTCCTCGATATACAGCTTGGAAGCGCCGGTCTTGAGCGCCTTTTCCTCAAGGCCGTCCAGCTCGCTGCCCTGCCCGACGTCGCCCGAAACGGCTACGACCTCGCACCCGTCATAATTCTCCTTAAGCCACGGGATGATGATGGATGTATCGAGTCCGCCGGAGTAGGCCAGCACAACCTTGTTGATCTTCTTCATGTCCATTCCTCCTAAACCGCGTTCTGCAACGTGTTCTTTAATGTTTATACATGATACGCGCTTTATTTCCGCTTGTCAAGTATATTTATGCAAATATATTGCATTTATTTTCGTAAATTCATCCCCTTGACCGCCCCGGCGCCATTCATTATAATATGAAAAAACGCCGGCGGCCCATTCGCCGCACAGGGAGGCACCATGCACAGCGAAACCAACCACGGCTGCCTGACGACCGAGCGGCTTGTGCTGCGCCCATTCACGCAGGACGATGCGCCGGAGGTCGCGCGCCTGTGCAACAACGAGCGGCTCAACCGGCGCGTGCTGCTCCTGCCGTACCCGTATGAGGAGACGGATGCACGCGCCTGGATCGGCACGCATGCGGAACGGGCCGCCATGGGACGCGCCTACACCTTTGCCGTCACGGGCAGGACTGTCGGCACGCTGTACGGTTGCATGGGGCTTGAGTGCGATGCAATCAACGGGCGAGCCGAGGCCGGCTACTGGTTCGGGGAGCCGTACTGGGGGCGCGGCTATGCGACCGAGGCGCTCGGCGCGCTGCTCGCATTTGCGTTTACGACGCTCAAGCTCCATCGGGTCACTGCGAAGCACTTCGGTTCCAACCCAGCCTCCGGCCGCGTGATGGAAAAGAACGGCATGCGGCTCGAGGGCACGCTGCGCGAACACATCCTCAAAAACGGCGTCTTCGAGGATGCGGTCTGCCGCGGCATTCTGAAAAGCGAATGGCTTTTGCAGGAGAAAAGGGCACGGTAGCCGCGCCGTTCAGCCCGCCCGCTTACTGCCGGAGAAGCGCCTCCCACTCGCCCACGATGCGCCGGTCCGAAAAGTAATCGATCTGCATTGCCGCCTGCACGCGCGCCAGCGTGGCGTTTGTCTTTTCGCGCGCCCGCGCCGTGCCTGCGCGCAGGATATCGTACACGCCGTCGATATCCGCCTCCCACTTTGCGCGCGCGGCACGAATGGGGGCCAGCGTCTCCTCCAGCACCTGAATCAGGAATTTTTTGCACGTACCGTCGCCCAGGCCGCCGCGCCGGTAATGCGCCTTCATCTCCTCCAGATTGGCGTATGCGGGCAGATACTCGGCAAACATATCGTCACAGCAGAGCGCATCCAGATATGTGAACACCACATTGCCCTCGATGTGGCCGGGGTCCTCGATCCGCAGATGCTGCGGGTCGGTGAACATCTTGCCGTTGACCTGGCGCTTGACGGTCTTTGCATCGTCGCTGAGATAGATGCAGTTGCCGAGCGACTTGCTCATCTTGGCCTTGCCGTCCACGCCGGGCAGGCGGCGCTGCGTCTCGTTCTCCGGGATCAGCGCCGTGGGCAGCACGAGCGTCTCGCCATAGATGCGGTTGAACTTCTCGACGATCTCGCGCGTCTGCTCGATCATGGGGAGCTGATCCTCGCCGACGGGAACGACCGTCGCGTCAAAGGCGGTGATGTCCGCCGCCTGCGAGACGGGATAGACAAAGAAGCCCACGGGCAGGCCCTCGTCCGCAAAGCCGCGCATCTGCATCTCCGCCTTGACGGTGGGGTTGCGCGACACGCGGGCGGTCGTCACAAGATTCATGTAATAAAAGGTAAGCGTATGGAGCGCCGGCAGCGCCGACTGGACGCAGATGGTGGCCTTGTCCGGGTCAATGCCGGCCGACAGATAATCCAGCGCCACCTGGATGATGTTGTCCCGGATCTTGCGGGGGTTGTCCGCATTGTCCGTCAGCGCCTGATCGTCTGCGATGAGGATGTTCACCTCATCGAACAGGCCCGAGTTTTGCAGCTCCACCCGGCGTTTGAGCGAGCCGACATAATGCCCCAGGTGCAGCCGCCCCGTAGGCCGGTCGCCCGTCAGGATGATCTTCTTCTCCGTCGCGTTCCCTTGCTCCCCGTTCACTTTCAAATCCTCCACCATATTATCCGCCTTCCTTTCCGGCGCTTTGTCCGGCCGCTTCTTCGCCGCCCGCCCGCCGGCACGCCAATCGCGCTGCTACCGGCTTCCATGGCATAGATACAAAAGATTCCCTGCGCGCAGGTCCTTCGACTTGCCGGCCGCGTTTGAAGCCCTTCCCGGCCTTATCCCCCATCGTCCCTGCGCTGTCCAGAGCCAAGGCGGCGGCAAGGGGTCGGTCAGGCGGGGCCTCGGCCGCCCACATCCATGGCAGAGAAGGGGCGCTGTGAAGTCGGCGCCGGCGTTCGGCATGCAAGCTTGCAGCGCCGCCATTTGCCGCGAACGCGCATCCAGCATCGTCCGGCCTCGTTTGTCGCAGCCGGCCGCCATTTCCGATCATGCCTCTTCAACCGGCAAGCCCAACGCCAGATCCCCGCCGTCCATTACAAGCGTCTGGGGTTCCATCCCCGTTCATTAAGTGGGCCATTTGTCCCCGGCGGGCGCCGTTCCGGCGGCTTGCTTGCATCCGGCCGCCCTGGGCACCAGTATACCACAGTCCGCGGGAAAGGGGAATAAACGGGGCAAAAAAGAAGGGTTTTTCCCATGCCAAGAAGCTCAGTGAAAAGCCTTCCAGACGAAATCGCATTAAAAAAGAGCAGCCGCCCTGCAGCGGCCGCCCTTTTCCGGTAACCCGCACAAAACGGACAACGAAGGGAATGCGCTCGGATCGCACTGCCGGCATGTTGTCGCACGGATGTTAAACGCGGCGCTGTACCCCCGCAACGGCAACGGTTTTTGCTTCGTTGTTCAAAGCTCCACCGTCGAAATTCTCGGCTCGAAGCAACACGCGGGGCGAAGACAGACGATGCGTACGCCCGAAGCCCGTTGCGGGCCAACCTTCATAAATGTCGCAATGACCGAAGTGCCTCCGCCCAGTCCGAGCGGCCCGATGCCGGCCTCGTTTACCCGCCTTGTTATCTCCTGCTCCATCTCCGATTGGCTATCATATCGTCCGTCCACCTGCGCCTGGAGCATCAGAGAGCTTGCCTCAAAATGTGATCTGCCGACTCCCACGGCAAGCGTACAGGGCGAGCATCCAAGCTGCGCAACCGCCTCCCTTGCCCAATTCACAATTTCATCCAGCACAACTTGCGTGCTGTGTTTGTGAAACACGCGATAAGTCTTTGCACGAATTGCCGGCCCTCCGCCGAACATGAGGATGTGCAGGCGAAGCACGTTTTCCCCGCAGCGGCGGATTAAAATCGGCGCCGGCTCCACCCCCGCGCTGTCAGGGTCCAGTCCACCACTCTGATCGATTCGATGGCTATCGTCGCCCAGAATGCCCATCGGGCGACCGGGCAACTTCCGCAACCCCTGCCTGACCCCCTCTCTGATTTCATCCAGCATTCGGCCGGTTACCGAACAATCCGGCCCGACTTCCAGAACAAGGTGGGGAATCCCGGTATCATCTCAGAGCGGACTGCAATTTCGTTCCGCAACCAGTGCATTTTCCAATATGTTTTCCAAAACCCATCTTGCCCTCGCATTTTGCTCCTCAGCGATGGCTTTTCGATAAGCCTCCTTTTTATCCTCCCGAAAGGTCGAGCCGGCTTCTACAAGGGCATCCCTTACAAGCGCTGTCACATTACTCTTCATAAATGCTCCTCCCTTGCGCCGCGCCAATAATGGCGGGATACCTGTCGACCTTGATGAGATGCAGCGCTTCCATCCCCAGTTCCGGAAAAGCAACGACCCTTTTCTCGCCGGTTTTGCTGCCCAGCAGCGCTGTCACCGGAGGAATCACCGCATAGACAGCGTTGTATCTGCTCATGGCGGCAATCGTTTCCGGATGGAGTTTTCCCTTACCCAGATGTAACCTGATCCCCGCCGCACTGAGCGGAACAATGCTGCTCTCGATTTCCAGCTTGTTGGAACTGGTCGGCCCCACTCCCGCAGGGCTGACCGCCGTATGGAAAACGACCTGGCCGCGCAAATCGACGCCAAGCTCGTCTGCGGTTCCATCCTCGATCATCTTCAGCACCCGGGGAAGAACGGCGTCTCGTCCGCAGAGGATATAGCCGCTGATCTCAATGGTATCGCCAACCTGCAGGCCCGCCGCCGTTTCTTCGCTTATCGGTGTGGTTACTGCTATCATGGAATCATCCCGCTTTCTGTCCATCCCGCCAAGCGCAAAACGGACAATCCTCTTGTATATTGCTTTTATTGCTCGTTTACGGCGAAGAGCTTGACATATCCGCTCTCGTTCTTGATAACGCCATACGCCCTGGCCCGGTTATAAATCTTTCTTGCCCAATTGGTATGCGGCTTAATTTCGTTCATCTTGTTCCCGCCGGAACCCTTGACCACACCGCCGCCAGCATTCAGAATTTGACAGGCATCGTCATATTCTTCCTTTGTAACAGCCATCAGGGCGTTGACAAATTTGACATGGCTTGGGTGAATGACCGTCCGGCCAACAAAGCCGTTTGCCTTGTCCAGAATAACCTCGCGCACTAATCCGTCAATTTCGCCGTTTACCAGGGGTTGCCGCCTCATCAAATAATCCTCGATGCCATGATGCGGAAGTTCTTCGAACATCAGTTATGCATTGGTTCTTTCTGAGTTCACTTTATCCAGAGAAGCTTCAAAAGTATTCCAAAACCTGTCAGCCAGTTTATTCGGTTGAAAATGGTTCCCCAAAACCATCTCTACGTCAGTTATATATTTGTTACCATTGAACTTGTATGGTTTCAGCTTTAGGCGTTTTAGGATTTCGCTTCGATGCTCCAAATAATAATTCCGAAAACTACTATGCGATGTATTAAGGCCCTGTCAAATGTCAAACCCGTTCCCCACAATGATTAATGTATCGATCTCTTTGTTTTTCATCTTATCGAATTGTCCATCTGACTTCTTCTTGCGCACCTCAACTCCATTCGTTTTAATAATCAACCATTTTTCCGTATATCTCCAAGCACCTATTCTCTCTGACCTTGTAATCCCCGGATTTCATATGCAGCGCCAACAGGTGCCAACATATCTTTGTCATCATATTTCGCATTCACAGTTATTAGTCTATTTAGATCATTCAAATAATCGATCTGATAATCCCACTCATTCAAGCAGCAATACAATTACAACATTTTCTCTTTCAGTTCAGCCAAGCTATGATTCTTCTTATCCTTTTCAGAAAGTTGAACATCCACAGTCGGCCACTTTACGCCAACGTCTGCATCGTCCCAAGCCACGCCATACTCATCCGCAGGCTCATAAAGACGAGTGCATTTGTAGACAAAGATTGCTGTATCAGAAAGCACTACAAAACCGTGAAGAAATCCTTCCGGAACAAAGAACTGTTTCTTATTTTCGCCAGAAAGCAACACACCGTGCCACTGACCGAAAGTAGGACTCCCCTTGCGCACATCCACAGCCACATCCCATACTTCGCCGTTGATCACACGTACCAACTTCGCCTGGGGATGATTGAACTGCATATGCAAGCCACGCAGAACACCCTTTCTGGACTTGGATTCGTTGTCCTGGACGAAATCGGCATCACTTCCATCAATGTGTTTCAATAGAAACTTAAATTCGTCGTTATAGGTTTCCATGAAATATCCTCTATCGTCGCCAAATACAGTCGGATCAATTTCGTAGAGACCTTCTATTTCTGTTTTGATAAAGTTGAACTTAGACACACCAATTCACCTATCCCCATACATCTTCTCGTAGTAGTTCCGATACTCGCCGGAGATGATGGTCTCCCACCACCCCTTATTATCCAGATACCACTTAATGGTCTTCTGGATGCCGTCGGCGAACTTTGTCTCTGGCAACCAGCCCAGCTCATTGTGAATTTTTGTCGGGTCGATTGCATAGCGCATATCATGACCCTTCCTGTCTGTCACGTATGTGATCAAGCTCTCTGGCTTGTCAAGAGCCTTGCAGATGATCTTGACGATATCGATATTCTTCATCTCGTTGTGGCCGCCGATATTGTACACCTCGCCCACACGTCCCTTGTGGATTATCAGATCGATAGCCTTGCAGTGATCCTCAACATAAAGCCAGTCTCTGACATTAAGTCCCTCACCGTATACCGGGAGCGGCTTGTCATTGAGAGCATTAGCGATCATCAGGGGGATCAGCTTTTCCGGGAAGTGATACGGACCATAGTTGTTAGAGCAGCGGCTGATGGTCACAGGCAGGCCGAAAGTTCTGTTGTAGGCCTGAACAAGCAGGTCAGCTGAAGCTTTTGAGGCGCTGTATGGGCTGCTTGTGTGAATTGGTGTCTCCTCGGTGAAGAACAGATCAAGGCGGTCAAGAGGAAGATCGCCGTAAACCTCATCGGTGGAAACCTGATGATATCTTGTGATTCCATACTTGCGGCAGGCATCCATAAGGACCTGTGTGCCCAAAATATTTGTCTGAAGGAAAACCTCAGGGTTGTCAATTGAACGGTCAACGTGGCTCTCAGCCGCGAAGTTCACGACGATGTCGGGATGCTCCTCCTCGAAGAGCTTGTAGACGCCTTCTCTGTCACAGATATCCAGTTTCGCAAAGCGGAAGTTAGGTTTGTCCATAACAGGAGCTAAGGTGGACAAATTACCTGCGTAGGTAAGCTTGTCTAGGCAGATAATCCGGTAGTCCGGATACTTGCTCAGCATGTGGAATACAAAATTAGAGCCGATGAATCCAGCGCCGCCGGTTACAAGGATCGTCATGCTTTTCTCTCCTCTCATAAAATACGGTATTAGAACATAAATGTTCCATCAGCAACGTTCTTAAGATGTTGACCATACGGAGATTTTCCGTAGCGTTCAGCTGAAGCAAGCAATGTCTCCTTTGTAATCCAGCCATTTCTATACGCCACTTCCTCAGGAGCTGATATTTTTACTCCTTGACGCTTCTCTATCATCTGAACAAAATCTGTTGCTTCGACAAGACTATCCATTGTACCTGTATCCAGCCAGGCATATCCTCTACCAAGAACAACTCCTTTAAGACTCCCATCTCGAAGATAGATATCATTAAGAGAAGTTATTTCTAATTCTCCTCGTGCCGAAGGCTTTACTTCGTGAGCCATTTTAGACACGTCTTTTGGATAAAAATATAAACCAGTAATGGCATAGTTGCTCTTGGGATTTTGAGGCTTTTCTTCAACAGAAAGAATATTTTCACTTTCATCAATTTCCATAATCCCAAAGCGTTCCGGATCCTGTACATAGTATCCGAAAACTGTGGCATAACCCGCCTCGGCATTCCTGACCGCGCTACGAAGATGTTCAACAAGTCCACCTCCGTAAAATATATTGTCTCCCAAAATCATTGCACAACAATCACCACCTATAAACTCTTCTCCAAGCAAAAATGCCTGGGCAAGGCCATCGGGAGACGGCTGAACGCAGTAGCTCAACTGCACACCAAACTGACCGCCATCGCCAAGAAGGTTCTCAAAGCGAGGCGTGTCCTCTGGCGTTGAGATAATCAATACATCCTTGATTCCTGCCAGCATAAGTGTGGATAAAGGATAATAAATCATTGGTTTATCATATATCGGCAACAACTGCTTAGAGGTTACCATGGTAAGCGGATACAATCTTGTTCCTGCACCACCGGCTAAAATAATACCTTTCATTTTTCACTCACTTCCTTAAATATCATTCAGTCTTTACATATCATCTGCACTGGAAAGTCGAATAGATTCTCTTTAAAAGTAAGGTTATCGCATCACACAGCCAATACAGTATTTTTTGAATAGTGTGCTTACAAATGACCGAAAGAAATACGGCGCCAAAAAACAAAAGCAAAGCTACTATTAACACCGCGAGCAGAATCGGCGGGGGGGGGGAATGGATTCTGCCCACTCATTGATCATTTGGGGCATAATTATCGTGCGCATATAGCGATTGGCATGAAAAAGATATACACGCAACGAAAGTCCTGATAAGTGGTTAATAGTTTTATTCTCTTGTTTCCAATGTTTCGCTAAATTGAATCCCCCTATTGCAATGATAAAGGAGAACGGATTTATCAGAGTATCCCATCGGGTCATTCCATCAGCAAGATGTCCGGAGAGTCCCATTCTATTGGAAACCATTAGTAAACACAATTGCCCAACAATTCCACAAAACAAAAGGACGAGATTTCTCTGCTTTGACGCTGAAAAAACGGGCATATATTTTTTCACGTGCGTTGTAACGAAATATAGGGCAAAAAGCCCATGAGCCTAAAATAATACTCATTGCTGGGAACATAGTCGTCACGAACATAGAACGAGAAGAAAAAGTATAGCTGTACATTACTATATTCAGCAATAACAGTCTGCTTTTATTCATAGACTTGAGTATGGCGTTCAGGCACGAATGGGCAGCATAATACAAAAGATAACACACCACAAACAAACATTCGCCAGGCATTAAGGTTCGCAGTTTTACTAGTTTGCTGATCTCATTACCGAGCAAGGACGTTATAACCATAAATGCAACGGTAAAAAAGTATTTATCTCCCAAGAATCTTGTTATTTTCTTGCTGTTGACCTTATCGTCGTCTATCAGAAATCATACTGAACACACAATGAAAATCACATCTGCCATCATTCCCAAGTAATGCAACACAATGCACAGAAAATACGAAGTATTATCTGTTGCTTGGGTCGCATCAAGTGCATATCAGCCGGTTCCGCTGATAATCTCAACCGCATGGTCGAGGACAATCATACAGGCAGCTATACATTTCAGCAGCTCTATGCCTGAGTTCCTGCTGGTTTTTTGCTCCATAGCATATCAGCTCCTTATAGTTTTGTTTTCCTGAATTCTTTTATCTTGTCTACTACTAAGCAGACATCATCATTTGACAAGCTCTGATGTAGAGGCAAACAAAGAGTGTTATCTGCAGCATAATCTGCATTTTCAAAGACTCCGTCAGCATTATATCCCTTGACACGATGCAACGGAAAGTAACGATAGGTAGTGTAAATGTCGTTTTCCCGCAGATACTTCGCCAACATATCTCTCTTTCCGTTTTTAACTTGAATATGATAGAAATAATAGGATGTCGTGCAGTTAGCCGGAAGCTCAGGAGGCAAGTCGATCCAATCCTCATCCCGCAGGTTATCATTATAGAAATTGTGCACTTCAGCCCGCTTTTCCATATATGAGGGTAGTTTTTTATACTGCTCAAGGGCTAAAGCTGCAGTAATATCATTCATAATTGCTCTATGGCCAAAGCATGAGATATCAAACTCCCACCATTTCTGCGCCACACTATTTTCATAACCGCTCTTCGTTTCAAGCCCAAAGTAGAACCACTTTTCAGCCTTTTCCCGCAATTCAGGATCTCGGAAATGTAGCATTGCACCGTCACCACTTACAAGAATTTTCATAGCGTCAAAAGACCACATACCCATATCACCTATTGTTCCAAGAGCCCTTCCCTTATATGAAGAGCAAACACCAGCAGCACAATCTTCTATTACTTTCAAATTATATGTGTCCGCTAGCTTCATAATCTCGTCCATCTCGCAGGGAATGCCTCCAAAATGGAGCAGAAGGATAGCTTTAGTTTTGGGAGTAATGCATTTTTCGATATCCGTTGCACGTGCATTTAGTGTATGCTTATCAACATCACAAAGGACCATTCGGGATCCATTGGCACGCACTGCATTACCCGCACCAACAAAACTAATAGTTGGAAGAATAACTTCATCACCTGGCTGAATATCAAAAAGATGCATGGAGGCGAATAGTCCTTCGCTACAGCAGTTTGTCGAGAGAACTCTATCCTTTGTGGAGCCAAGATGCTGAGCATATATTTCTTCAAATTCGGAAACAAGTTTACCTTTTCCTATCCAATTTGAAGCAAATACTTTTTCTAAGCGTTCCAATTCCTCTTTACCTAATGTTGGCTGAAAAACATTAATCATTGCAACATCCTCCTATAAATATTGTTATTATAATCCTCATATCGTTGTTGTGAGGGTTATTTTTCGCGTATTTGTTCAACTATAAGCTTCAGAATATACTGCAAACTGTCATCTTTGGTTATAATAGCCAGTGCCGCATATACAATAATTCCAAATATAAGTTGAAGTATCAGTGTAGGTAAGTTTCCTAACTTCAATAGCTTAATTGCGTTTACTACCAAGCACATGAGCAATCCGTTACACAAAGGACGTATCAAATCTTTAATGCGTTCTTTCCATAAATATCCATACACTTTTCTGCTGATAGCAAAAATCAAAAAAGTACATAACCATTCAACTATTACCGCTCCAACAGCAATGTGCATAACTCCAAGCGGCACTGCAATTATCAAGACGACAGAATTAACTATAAACCAAACAATCTCAGAAGTTAGTGTTAACCCACTGCGTCCAATAGCATAATATACTTGTTTATCAATCGCTGCAATGCATCCAGGTATACGAAGAAGGCAAAATGCAACAAAAAACGGAACACACGGCATCCACTTGCTTGTTAGCAACAGAGGAATCAATTGTTCTGCCACAGCAGCCCCGCCCAAAAACACAGGCACCATAACAAATGATACCAGCCTACAAGATCTCCGAGCCATTGCATGAAGTTCTCTACTTTCAGATTGTTTTCGTGAGAAAACTGGTAGCATTACGCTCGTGATAGAACTGTTAACAATTTGAGCAGCATAGTAGGAATATGTATATGCTTTATCATAGTAGGCTAAATCTGTGGTGGTATACCGACGACCAATGGTCATAGTTCGAAGCATATCATAGCCACTGCTAACAATACTAGAAAGCATTATTTTCCCGCTAAAAGAATAAATTGCTTTAGCTTTTTCCATCGAAAAGCCTCTGTTAAACGGGAGATGCATCCCTATTGACATAATTGCCATTACTATCAGCATATTGCTTAAGTTCTGAGCAACTAACGACCATAAGCCAAACCCCGTGTATGCCATAAAAATCCCTATTGCACCTGATGTAGGAACAGCAATCATGCTTCGAATGCAAAGCTTCTTAAATTCCATTCTTCTAGACAATATTGCCGTCTGAATAGAATTAATCGCGCATGGAAATAGTGTTAGTGTCAACACGCGCATAGGCCACTTCAATTCAGGTAGTTCGTATGTATCAGCAATTACGGGAGCAAGAAAAAAAATAACCAAATATAACAATGTTGCGACACATATACTCATAATACAAAGCGTGGAGATATCTTTCTCATCCACATCATTCTTTTGTACTATGGCGGTTGCTAACCCGGACTGAACAAAAATTGCCAGGAAATTGACAATGGCCAAAATAATTGCAAGACTCCCAAAGTCCTCTGGCGCTAAGATACGAGCAAGAATAATCTGTATCACCAGATTAGCAAATTGAGAAAAAAATCGTTCCGACAGCTTCCACACCAGCGAAGAAACTACCGTTTTCTTGGTGATTTCTGCATTTAATTCAACAGGTTGTTTCCTCATCCAACCTCACCAACTGTCTGTCAATATTCTCAATCAAATGTATGGGAGAAAACTCTCCGTTGTAGTGATAATTAATCTCTCCTACATCCATTTTAACGAAAGTGGGGTCCATTTCTTCCACGGTTGACACACAAGAAATATATGCAGGATTATAGAATTCCGAATTTCGAATAGACATATTATCCGTAATTAATTTTTTACCATAAATAACCGCTTCCAAAAAACGCGAAGTATACCCGACAGCACCTTTGGGATTGAACTCGAGAACACATCTTGTATTGACGGTGTGGTAAAGCATCTCCCGATAGGTCATTGGCTTATCTGCGTAAGTAATACCCTCTAATGGTATTTGCTGCTCTTTTGGCACCCCCACCAAATAATAGCTACACTTCAAACCGGCATCTGAAAACTTATGGTATGCTGCGAATAAACGTTCCAACCGTCCCTTTGGCCTTCCTGCAAAAAAAATATCTGACAAAGGGTAGCTCGTTGAAACAGGAACTTCTGTTTTTGACTCGAATTCCACAAAATGTGACATTCCGTACTTATCGCACTCGCCTTCATCATATGACATATGCAGATCAATCAGCTCCCTTTGGGCTTCCTTAGTAAACGCAGGGCAGTTCTTTTCCCATGAACTGACCTTATCTCTATATATTTTTACTACACGACAATTCTTGTATTCTTTCTTAAGATATCGAAGATACTCTGGACTAATATACTGCCCAGAAAGGACAAAACAAATCGGCTTATTGTCAGGAAATCTGTGATTAAAGTAGTATGGAAACCATAGTGACTTCAACGGAAGTTTTACGATACGATTTATGCGATGCATATGATGCAGAATGAATAACCCACGAACCCATTTAGACGCATAGTCCAGAGGATAATTGACAAGATGAACACACTCCGACCGTTTAAGATCCTCCGCACAAATTGCATAATACCCTTGGTCTGAGATATTAAGTTTAGAGTCTTCCGTATTAAAAAACACATAATTATACTGATACATAATGGCTTTCCTTGCGCAGTGTATCCATTTCTGGCTCATTTCATGGAAATATTCACATTTCTAGTTAAATATTTTTTCTTTTCCGTTGGAGACATTCCCTTGGTCGGAACAATCTTGTTAGCTATTTTTTCAGCATATTCATCAATTGTCTCAATCACTCGTGCGGGAACTCCTGCCACAACTGAATTATCTGGAATATTCCTCGTAACTACCGCACCACAACCAATAACCACGTTGTTTCCAATTGTTACTCCAGGCATAATAAAAACATTGGTCCCGATGTGGCAGTTGTTCCCTATCTGGATTCGCCCGAATGCATCCGCTTTCTGATAAACAGTTGTGGATAAACTTTCCATATCTCTCAGAACCCAAAGGCCGCCATCGTGAGTCACTAGTGAGACTCCTGCATTGATTCGAACATGGTCGCCAATCTTGATCAGATACGGTTCGCTGCCTAAATCGGCACTTCCATGGATTGAACATCTATCTCCTATTGTCGCCCCCTTCTTTTTCCAATACAGTATCGGATTTCTCGTTTTCACAATTCTGTCTACTATCAAGCGGAATAAACTCATTCTTCATCACCCCCTTTGTTTTATTAGGCGTTACCTCCACACTCATCTGGTAGTCATCGCAAATTGGTTTTATACCACTCTATTGCAGCTTCTATTCCACGCGCAAAATCCCATTCCGGCTCATAACCAATGAGTTTTTTAGCCTTGTTTATGTCTGCGTTGCTATGCTTAATATCACCCTTACGATCTGGCCCAAACAGAGGCTCAATATCTACCTTTAACGCCTTTGTCAACCCGTAATAAATATCTATCAAATATTCTCTTCCGCCATATGCGATGTTGAATGCCTGGCCGGCTGCTTCGTGGCAGGCTAAACAACATTTCAAGTTTGCCTCAATCACATTTTCAATATAGGTAAAATCGCGACTCTGTTTGCCATCTCCATTAATTGTAGGCTGTTCACCCTCAAGCAATTGCCTAATGAATTTTGGAATGACTGCTGCATATGCACCATTTGGATCTTGACGACGGCCAAATACATTAAAATACCTCAAACCATAGGTATCAAGGCCGTAGTGCATAGTGTACATTTTACCCCATTCTTCGTCACAACGCTTTGTGAGCGCATATGGAGAAAGCAAATTGCCCTCCTTGCCCTCGATTTTAGGAAGGTTTGGCTCATCACCATATACGGAACTGGAAGAGGCATACACAAATTTCTTTACACCATTCTGTCTGGCTGCTTCCATCATATTTAATGTTCCCTGAATGTTATTCGCACAGTAGAACAGAGGCATCTCAATTGAGCGCGGAACGCTTCCCCACGCCGCCTGATTGAGAACATAGTCCACGCCTTCGCAAGCCTTCATACAGATATCAATGTCCTTAATATCGCCCTTAATAAACTCGTAGTCTGGATTATCAAGAAACATATCCACGTTTGCTTGTTTTCCAGTAGAAAGGTCATCCAAGGAACGAACACGATAGCCCATATTAAGTATTGCTTCGCACAGGTTAGAGCCGATAAAACCAGCCCCACCCGTGACAAGAAAAAGCGAATCTTTTGGAAATTCAAGATGTTTGTATCCCATGATTAAAGCCTCCAATAGTTGTAGCCTGCGGCTTCATATTCTTTGCGGTCAAGCACGCCCTTGACATCGACGAGAACCTTCGTGCCTTTTCTGAAAAACTTGTCCATATCTTTCATCGTAAAATGCACAAATTCATCATGTGCAACTGCAAGAATTACAGCATCCATGCCATTAATAGTATTCATATCTGCAAATTCAACACCGTAGAGATGTTTTGCTTCCGCTGCATCGGCAGTCGGATCGGCAATTACTGGCTCAATACCATATTCGCGAAGCTCCTTTACAATGTCAAATATTTTGGTGTTACGAGTATCAGGACAATTCTCCTTGAAGGTAAAGCCGAGTAACGCTACCTTCGCGCCCTTAACAGTTTTGCCAACCTTGATGAGATTCTTTACTGTGTTTTCAGCAATGTACTTCCCCATGTCGTCATTGATACGACGGCCAGAAAGAATGATCTGACTGTGGTAGCCCGCCATCTCAGCTTTATACGTAAGGTAGTACGGGTCAACACCAATGCAGTGACCGCCTACAAGGCCAGGGCGAAAGTTAAGGAAATTCCACTTTGTTCCGGCCGCGCGGAGAACTGCAAGAGTGTCAATTCCGAGTTTGTTGAAAATGATGGACAGTTCGTTCATGAACGCAATATTGATATCGCGCTGGCTATTCTCAATAACCTTTGCCGCCTCGGCCACCTTGATGGATTCGGCACGGTGAACACCGGCATCCACAACAATTTCGTACACCTTTGCAACAGTATCAAGAGTTTCTTCATCCATACCGGAAACGATTTTGGTAATAGTGTTTAGTCTATGTACCTTGTCACCGGGATTAATTCTCTCAGGAGAGTAACCAACCTTGAAGTCAACACCGCACTTGAGACCGGATTCTTTTTCCAAAATCGGTACACACACATCCTCGGTAACGCCAGGGTATACTGTGGATTCAAAGACAACAACTGAACCTTTTACTAAATTGCGCCCAAGAATACGACTCGCACCTTCAACAGGCTTAAGATCAGGAGTATGATCATCGTTTACCGGTGTGGGTACTGCAACAATATGAAACTTTGCTTCACGCAACCTCGTTTCGTCAGAGGTAAATTCTGCAGTAGTTGCCTTAATAACATCATCTCCAACCTCATGAGTTGGGTCCACGCCAGATTTATACGTTTCAATTTTAGTTTTATTTAAATCATAGCCAATAACCTTCACACCACGCTTGGCAAACTCGATTGCGATAGGCATGCCAACATAGCCAAGGCCGACAAGGGAAAGGGCCTCATCTTGAGATTTGATTTTTTCGTAAAGTTTCATGTTTTTTCCTTTCAATACAGAGTTTTTTTATAATCAATCCGGCATCTATGCATAGTGCCTAGATCTTAATCGATATAGAACAATGTTTCGCTGCCGGGCCGCAATTCATTCTATACTAGTCAATCCCCAGCAACTGGTCTGCCATTCCTATAGGTATCACAATGACCTCCTAGCTCATTTTTCTTGTGTTCTGCCAAGAATGCAAACACATAAAACAGCAGAATCATATAACGGGTATAGAAAAACCATTCTTTAAACTCACCGATCACCATAATCCACACAAATAACCACCCCAAGCGCTGCAATTGTTTGTCATCAAAACTGTGAATGCTTCGTCGCATGTTTTGAAACAAACAGATATAGAATGCGATCGTCAATAATGGTCCTACAGCAGCATACATTTTTATGAATGCCCCGTCGGCATTTATTGTGATTCCACTGCCAGATGTGCCACTCAATATTCCCAGCCCCCAGAAAGTTTCCCATGTCAATGGCGGAATCACCGTATCCGAACCATAGAAGTAGAACTTCAAAAAACTATCCCATATGCCTTTATCAAACAACGCGTCAACGCGCATAAATTGTTCTTTCAAAAAACCGTTGAAAACAGGGGATTTCAACAATATCAACAGTGCAAGCAACAATCCGGAAATGACAAAAACCGCATAGATCGCACCCTTTCCAACTTTCAATGTGCCGCGATGTTTTGTAAATATATAAACAATAATGACCACAATCGATAGGATAAGTCCTGTTCTTGAAACAGCAGTCATAACTATCGTGATAAACACGTAGTTTAAACAATATTGCCAGTTCATTCCGCGCTTCTCAACAAAATAAAAACATGCAACAAGCCCTAATGATAACTGCATACTTCCTTTAGCTGCAATGCACCCAATCCCACCTGGATACCCCATCTGACGCATTCCAGCATAACCGCCCATATGCGTAATACCTTCGTTAAATACGGAAGTATCAATCCAATCTGCTATTGGTTGAAAAATCATTCCAAGCGAAATAATAACGCACTGTAACAGTGTTATCACCAACAATATTCTCATTAACTCATCTAGCGAACGGAGCATGTTTGTCAATCCAAGATATATTATTGGAACAAATAACAGAAAAATAGCACTTTCTTTTGCAAATAACACTCCATTGCCTGCTCCAAATAGACAGATGAGTATAAGGGAATATGTAAGCAGTATTATTTGCATCAAAATATTGTTTCTAAAATACATATCAATAACTGAACGATTCCCTATTGCTTTTTTGTTAACAACCAAGTAACCAGTCAGTATTACAAATACCAGTAATTCAGTAGTTATAAGAGTTATCCCGGGTATAACACTACACTTATACACCAGCATAAATAGAATTAACATCTTCGCTAAGAACGGACCTATCTTTTTGGTCTTAATTGTTATAACCTCATTCATATCGGCCCCTCCTTCAAGTGTTCATGCATGAACCACAATTCCTAATTCATCCTAATAATTTTTCCAAAAAACAAGCGGTTCGCTGGATGGTATAGCCGCTTTCTTCAATCTGTGTACTTGTATCACGATGTTCAATGGTCATACATGATAGCGCTGCTTCCGTCCAGGCAGCTATGCCTTTATCTAATGACAAAAATGAGACCAACTCGGTAATCTTTACCTCGGAACTTATTGTGTCAGAAATTAAGCACGGGAGTCCAACGGCCTGGGCCTCAATTACCACATTAGGAAGGCCTTCATAAAAGGAGGGAAATATCATTACATCCATCGCCATCAATAACCGATTCACATCATTTCGGACCCCTAAAAATTTAACCGCTTCGCTAATATTACGTTTTTGTATCTGCTGGCGTATGTCCGGTTCCAGTTCACCACCTCCAACCAGCAACAATATTGTGTCTGGATCCTTAGTGTGTATGTCGGCAAATACATCAATCAAAAATTTGTGATTTTTGGGTGAGCTGAATCTACCAATATGCCCGATAACTTTATCCTGCTTTGCAATACCCAACTGTGCACGAGTTTGGCGCCTTGTTTTTTCATCGTAGTGATAATCATTAATATCAACGCCGTTCGTAATGATATGTACCCGCCCTTTTTGTACTGGTTTTTCCCCAAAGAGCCAGATTGCTGCTTCTGTGGAAGGAGCCAACATTGATGTAGCAAGATGCCGCACAAGTAGACGTGAAAACTCAATAAATAGTTCTGGCATAGCTCCGCCTGTCTTAGATGTAGTGGAGCGAATTAGCCTCTTTTTTGCTCCAGCTAGTTTTGCTGCTAACAAATCTAAGAAACCCAACGGGTGTGTGGAAATACAGAAAATAGTCTTGTATTGCCCTGCCTTCACAGTTTGGTAAACAGTTTGAAAAGATTTTAGAGGGCTGCGGGATTTGGAACAACCATAAAAGATACTCCCTCCTAATTGACTTATCTCCTCTTCATAAAAATTGCTTTTCCTGTTGTTGATAAGAAAATCAAAAGTATAACCTTTAGGCTTCAAACACCGAAACACTTTCATTACAAAGGCTTCCGCTCCGCCACAATCAATTGTATTTGTGATAATCAGGACACGTCTATCCATATCATTCACCAGCATTTAATAGTCACTATATATTTTCATCAACTCGTCAATAACACACTCTTGCCGAAAATTTTGATATATATATATATATGCATGTTCGCCGATTTCCTTGGCCATTTCAGGTTTGTTAAAAAGCAAACAAAGCGCATTCTTGATTTGAGTTGCTGATTTTGGTTTTACCAATATACCCTTCTTATCGTCTGTAACTAGTTGTCGTATCCCTCCAACATCTGTTGATATGCATGGGAGGCGCATCGCCATCGCCTCCATCAAAGCATTGGGGAGTCCTTCATGCAAAGAGGATAAAACAAAAATATCAGAATTGGCAAGAATATTATTAATATCTTCCCTTCGTCCTAAAAAGGATACTTTTCCCAGAATCCCCAATGAATCGGCAAATCGATATAGTTCTTCTGCATCACTCCCATCTCCTACCAAAACAAGCCTTACAGGGTAATCTTTGAGTTGAGCAACTGCCTCAAGAAGATACCGCTGCCCCTTGTGTTTTTCTAAAGCAGCAACATTGGTAACAATAATTTCATCTGGCCTAGCACCAAATTCTGCACGCAGATCAGAAAATTCTGCATTTCGATTAAATCTTTGAAAATTTACACCATTCTTAATAGAAACAACAGGAACTCTATCATAAACAATCCTTCTTACCTCATCGCTTACAGAATCTGATTTTACAAGAAACGCACATACATACTTTGCCATCCATCTATAAAACATGGGATAGGTTATTCTGGCAACATGCGATATCCCCTCATAAATTACCTGGTTATTTACAGTAACAAAAAGCTTGCCGCACCTGACTCTCCGCCATGCAAGCGTCCCCATAACGCCAGCACTTAAAATAAAGGTGTTCACAACATCAGGCATAATTTTTCTTATGATTTTGACCAGTTGCTTTTGCGTTTTCAAAGAAGGACAGATCTTGTATAGCTGCGATTCATAGTCAGCAAGTTCATCCGTAAGCCAGCCCTTTGGAGCAATAAGATACACTTCTTCGCCACGCTGACATAGCGAAATAAACGTATCTCGTATATGCTTTTGCGCTCCACCATTTATGGAACTTGTTGTAACAAACAGGATTCTCATATTTTCCCTCAACTAGCTTCTCTTTGATTGAATAGAACGATCATGCCAAGTCACTTTTTCTGCTTAAAAAACCCAACAATATACGATACATTCAACTCCACAAAGTAAACTACTATGTCGAAGAACTTATGTAACAATCCTTTTGGGCGCAAATCGAATCTAGCTTTTTCCCACTGGTAATAAAAACACACAAGCCCGTAACCGATGAATTGAAAAAGCCAAACAAGCGCTGTTAGTAAATGTGTAAAGCTACATATCGCGCTAGAAATAAAGGCCATAATCATGCAAAAAGGTGTCAGCCATTTCAGAACGCGATGAGACCAATAGACAAAACTACCTTTTCTCGGCAAAAGCATTCTCCAGAATACCCTTAGTGCCTGATAATATCCAGCGCCATCACTAACATGATCCGCTTGTGCACCTGGTTGCTCGTATGCTACTGCATCAGAGTCAAATAATACGTCGTGGCCTTCCTGCTGTACAACGGTCGGCACAAAAAACTCCACATTTATTATGTTCTCAGGAATAGATTTCACATACTCTTTTCGAACCGCATAGATCGCACTGTTCGCACCGGATACTCTTCCTGCTTTTCCTTCCTGCCATCTAATATAATTCTCGTACTTCCAGAAAACACTTGGGCTATCGCTACGCAATTGTCCAACTACGCACCCAACACGGTTGTCTGCAAAATGTCGGACAAGACATCCGACAGCAAGTGAATCTATTGGCGTTTTATGGTCGGTAAAAAGAATAATGTCTCCCCGTGAAGCCTTGAGCAGAGCATTCAATTCGCTCGTTTTCTGTGTATGGTCAATTTCAATCACAGGAAAACACGCACATATTCCCTTTTCACAGGTAAGAACTTCATAGTTCGGATATTTGAGGTTGCGCAGGCTTTCCAGCTTTTCATTTGTCAGATTCTCATCCTTATTAGGCACAACCAAAACGGACACTTCGGGCAAAAAAACATCATTGCTCTCATACTGTTTCTTGCGAAAAAAAAGTAGTATGAGAGGGTAAAGTCCGTATGTATATACCGGAATAAACACTGAAAGGAAAAACAAAACATATGCGGCCGTAGTTAACCAACTCATTTCTTCAACAAGTACTTTTTAAATGTTCCGAAAGCCTTAAAGGTCCTTACAAAATCATCCTTGCTTGTAAGGCATTCGCAGAACTTCATGAACATATAGCTAGGGCGAAGATAGAACTTCTTCCTCGCATAGTTGCAAAAGTCAACAAGTTCCTGACTGGTTATTTCAGGTGTGGAAAGAACACAATTGTGCATGCCTTCCGGTGTCAACCACTCATCATAGCTTTTAGCCTTGATGTAATCATTAGACTTAGCCCATGTCCATGCTTCAGTGCCAGGATATACAATAAGCGGAAAATACTGTACCGTATCCATATGGAGCTTTTTACTGAACTCCAGTGTTTCTTGCATAGTCTCTTTGGTTTCACCGGGGTTGCCCACCATAAAGCAACCATGCACACGCATCCTAGCTTTCTTTGCGGCAGCATTAAATTTTTGGGACATTTCCAGAGTAATTCCCTTATGCATACCATCAAGCACTTTCTGACTACCGCTTTCATAGCCGACAACCACAAGGCGACATCCTGCCTTACGCATCATAACCATCGTTTCATATTCAAGGGTAACGCGGCACTGAACAACCCACTTCAGTTTGATGTTGTTGGTGATCATTAGCTCGCAGAACTCTTTAACATTTTCCTGGTCTACCGCAAAATTGTCATCATCAATCAATATTTCTTTTACCTGCGGGAAGTTCTTCGTAATATACACTACTTCGTCAAACAAATTCTTCGCACTACGCTTGCGGTATCTCTTGCCGAACATTACCTGAGAATACATACAGTAGAAACACTTGGATGGGCACCCACGACTGGAGAAAATACTTACCGTTGGGAAACTGACATGAGCATAGAAGTAGTCCTCAATATCAAGATACTTCTTGTAAACCTCGCTTACAAAAGGTAGCTCGTCCAGATCCTCAATATATGGCCGGTCCGCATTCTCCTTCAGCACGCCTTTCTCGCAATAGCTGATTCCAAGTATATCTGGCAACTGCATTTTCCCCTCAATGGCTTCTGCCAATTCAGGAATCGTGTAATCATACTCATGTCTTGCAATAAAGTCAACATAATCTGCCCACTTTGGAAGGATTTCCTTAACCGTTGCTGAAACATGCGTACCAACCAAGCAGGTTTTCACATTGGGGAGTGCCGTCTTGATTCTCTTGGTGAAATCCAGGTCATTATTGATGCTCGGTGTAGACGTATCCACAACTATCAATGCAGGATTAAATTCTTTGACTTTGGTAAGTGTCTCTTCTTTGCTCCAGCACTTTGCCGGTGCATCAATGATTTTTATCTCATAGCCCATTTTATCCAACACACCAGCTGCATAGGAAAGCCAAAGTGGGAAATATATTGTGCCACTCTTCGTTACGGCAGGACTTCGGGAACTCTTAGAATACTTGTCCTTAAAGGGTGCGTTCAATAGTAAAACCTTCATTATATTGTCCTCCACTTTTAAGCATGCTTTTTCAATGCATTAACCGCGTATTGCAAAAAGTAATACGCACTTTTAACAACAGAAAACTTATAGTGTTTACGATAGGTTTCCCATTGTTGCATGGCAGCTTTTTTCTTGCTACAGGTTAGCGATACGTTGCCTACTCTATATAATGCAAGAACTTCATTTAGTCCATATGCATCATATCCCCTACTGAGTATTTCCTGCCAAGTGCAATTATCTTCGGTATGTTTCAACAACGGCATATGGAAAGCACCAATCTGCTGTCTATTTACTAGAACTGTAAGACAGCCAATAGAAGTATCTCCATAGATTTGTTTTGCTGTCATTTTTTCTTTTGCTGGAACCACCTTGCCCTTTTGTCCTGTATCATCTGAAAAATTTTGATAAGCAGTGTAAGATAGCACACAAGTCTTATCTCTCATGAAATCAAGTTGCTTTTGCAATTTATCGGGCAGCCACAAATCATCACTGTCAAGAAAAGCAATATATTCACCAATTGCTCTATCCAATGCGTGATTCCGCGTTTGGGCAACTCCACTGTTTACTTCGTTTTTTATTACCTTTATGCGAGCATCATCTTGGGCGAAATCAAGTGCAATCTGGTATGTATTATCTTTCGAACAATCGTCACAAATCACTAATTCCCAATCTGAATAAGTCTGCGCTTGAACGCTTCTTATAGCTTCCGGCAGGTACTTTTCGGCATTATATGCCGGCATAATTACAGATACTTTACTCATTTTCTTCCTTTGCTTTCTCTGACAAAGAATCAGTTTGTGTCGTTGTCTGCTTTTTCGTCTCTCCAGTCCCGCCTTCTACCACACCATCTTGCTTCAGAACAGACGCTATCGTCCCGAAAAAACATTTTACATCAAAACCGAAGCCAAGTTTTTTCGCATACTCTCCGTCCAGCTTGGCTTTCGCGGGGATCTCCAACTCATCTCGTCCATTGATCTGCGCCCAACCGGTCAAACCGGGTTTAATATCGTTCGCGCCATACTTATCGCGCTCATCTGCTAGGTCTATTTGGTTCCATAAAGCGGGTCTCGGCCCAATCAGGGACATATCTCCTTTGAGGATATTCCATAGCTGAGGAAGTTCATCGATGCTTGTTTTACGGATAAATCCGCCAACCTTAAGGATGTACTGCTCAGGATTGGAAAGAAGATGTGTCGGTGTGTCCCGCGGAGTGTCCATGCGCATGCTCCGGAACTTATAAAGCATGAAGTTCTTGCGCCCACGACCTATTCTTTTCTGTTTGAAAATGACAGGGCCAGGGTCTTCACAACGAATCACAATCGCAACGATTAACATCGGAATTGCCAAGATTACCAAACCGATTCCGGATAAAACTATATCTAAAAACCGCTTAAAGAATTTTGTATACATTTCAAATCTACCCCTTGTCAGAAACATCCCGGCTCAACACCGTTTAACTTGACTTCTTTAACAAACCTTCTGTCTCACTTCATCGATTGCTTGTTTATCTCGATGCACCTCATTGCAATCGATCTTTGTTCCTGGAGGCCCCCCTCTCCGGAACAGTGCAGTTGTATTTTAGTTGGCCATAGTCTCCAACATTAGCATCATGTCCGACAACAGCGTTTGCCATAACAATGGTGCCCTTTCCAATTTGGGCATTAGAACTAATAACCGCATCGAATTCAAGCAAGGAACCAACACCAATCTTTACCGACGCCATCACTATGACATTCCCATGGGTAAGCGTTGCAACTGTATTTCCCGGAATACGCTCCGACATTTGCCTTCCTTTTTCAGGATTACCGATTGCAACAATGGTCATGTTCAATTGACGCTATATCTTTTTGCTTGCCAACAGCAAGATCCCTTATATCATCAAGAAACACTATCTAAGAAAATAGTTTCGATTCTTCTGCAATCTCCTTTGCTACAAGACCATACTGTCCAGCTTCACAAATAACCAGTTTCAAAATTGTCCCCCCTTATCACTCATACTTCAAGGATTGAAGATAATTGCCATATCATTATTTCCCTATCGCAAATGAAAAACAATATTCGCACGTTTTCCCGGCGAGCAGCGCAAGTCTTGCTATTCGCTTACTCGCATGAACTATTGAAAATTGTATTGTAATAAGAAAGCTTTCTTCCTACCCCCCCTTTACTAACCCAAATAATTCATCGATATTCATGAATTATCTTGACTTTCCCTTGTACCGGAACCGCATAGTCTGCGAGACTACAATTCAATTTTAAGAACCTATCCGAAAGGCCTTGGTCAAGCACTTTTCTGGGCTGTCCCTATTATCCTTCCGTCAACGATGCCGGCGATGAGGTTGCTCATCCGGTAGTTGTAGCCGATCTCCTCGTGTTGATACCAGGGAGCGGCTTCGCGGGACTGGGTGCTCCACTTCCGGACCTTATCCGCATCCTCCCGGCTATCCGTCAGGAACATCCCGCCTGCGCTGCCGGTTATGATCTTGTTCCCGTTGAAGGAAATGCAGTTGTACTGGCCCAGCGTGCCGGTCTCCACCCACTCCCCATGCAGCCGGTATCTGGCGCCGAGAGACTCCGCCGCATCTTCTACGATCAAAGCGCCGTGTTCCTTTGCGATGGCGCAAATCCTCTCCATCTTGCCGGGGGTGCCGTACAGATGCGCAACGATGATCAGCCGCACATCCGGATACAGGGCAAACGCCCGCTCCAATGCCTCCGGACACATGTTCCATGTTTCGCGCTCCGTATCGATGAACACGGCCTCGCCGTTCTCATAGGCGACGGGATTGATGCTCGCATCGAACGTCATATCCGAGCAGAACACCCGCCGGCCCTGCAGCGTGCCACGATCCGGCCTTGCCTGACCGTACAGTCTCTCCCCGGCGAGTTTTGTGGCCAGGTGGAGCGCCGCAGTACCGGCGGAGAGGGCAACCGCATATCTGACGCCGACGTATGCAGCGATCTCCCGCTCCACCGCATCGATGTTTGCTCCAACCGTGGATACCCAGTTGGTGCGAATCGCCTCATCCACCCATCGCTGCTCGTCGCCATGCATGGTGGGCGAGGAAAGCCAAAGTTTTGTCGGGAATGGCTCTATACCGGAAAACCTGGGATCGCTTAAAAAATCGTTCATCCTTCTTGTCCCTGTCGTTGAGATGTGGTTCCGCCGCCTCAGTGGCTTATGGCCGCTCCATTGCCGTTACATCCGGCTTCTCCGATCCTGCAAGCCCCGGCCGCCTCTGTCCGCCGGGTCCAGCGTTCAAAATGCCAGCCTTCGGGATTCAATGGGCCGCAATCCCTGCGCGTCAGCCGGCAAGATGCGTCGGACGGCGGGCGGGGTCGCCCGGAATGACCATCCCGGCGGGAATGCGCGCAAGCGCCGCGACGGCGGCGTCCTTGGCCACGGTGGCGGAATCGACGTGCGCAAACTCGCCGATCTGCGCGCCCGTACCGATCACGCTGGCGTTGGAGATCAACGCGCCGCGCCCCACCACCGCATTGGCGGAAATGCTGCACCGGCTCTCCACCACGGTGGAACGGCCGATCACCGCGCTGGGCGAGACGGTCGCGCTCGGATGGATCAGCGTCGGGACGATATAGCCCTCCCGCTCCAGAATGTCCATATACCGCTTGCGAAGCTCCCCGTCGCCGAAGCTGGGGATGGCCATGGGGTATTCATCCTGCAGGCCGTAAAGATCGGACAGGCAACCGATGGCCAGCCTGTTGTTCGGATCGTCGTCGAGGAAGGCGATCCTGTGAAAGACGCCCAGCGCTTCCGCAATCTCCTTGACGACCGGCCCCTGGCTGCCGGCGCCCAATATCAGCAGGTTCATGCGCCTTGGCGCAGATACGCCGTCCTCGCGCCGCCCGTCCCCCGCATCCGCCACAAATCGCGCCGTGGCAAAAACCGCCTCCAGATCCGCCTTGAAATACGGATGGAACCTGCGAATGAGAATATCCGGATGCCTGATCCCGATATAGGCGCACAGGCTGTACAGATCCATTCCCGTTTCAATGCAGCGGCGGATAAACGCGTTGCGCAGATCGGTCGCCGAAACGGCCCTGTCCACGCCCTGCCTGCGGCAAATGGAGGTCAGCAGGTTCTGTATGCCGTAAAACGACGGCGCGCTTTTGCTGCCGCTCATGAGGAACGCCTCTTCGCCGTCGCCGTAAAGCCCGCGGTGCCGCCGCAGATACCGGCGCACATGCGGCGGCATGGGGAGCGTGCGCGGAGCGTCGCAGGGCAGCAGCGCCGTAGCGCCGTCCTCCACTTTGCCAAGCGCATGGCGGACAAACACCGTACCGTTTTCAAAATCGATGTCACCGACGCGCAGCGCCGCCGCCTCCGCCAGCGTCAGCCCCATGTGCAGGCACAGATAGGCCGCCACTCTGCGCGGCTCCACCTGCGCGGTCAGCCCCTTTTCAATCTTTTCACACTGCTGTTCCGTCAGCATGGACCGGTCTCACTCCTGCCCCTCCAAAGAAGCGGCTTCCTCTATATATTCAATGGAGCACCACATCTTTCGCAACAACCCTTCCCCGCTCCCAATCGAAAGGAGCACCTGCCGGCGATTCTTGTTCACGCGCAACACCTGTCCGTCAAAATCCGCAAGCGGGCCGCCCACAAAGCGGATCTTCGTACCCTCGCGGATCACCCTGGATATTTCGATTAAGCCCTCATAATGCCGGAGCCACTCGACAAACGCGAGGTCCTCCCCCCGGAGGGCGCGCTCGCCGCCATCGTACTGCAGCACGCGAAGGACATCCCGGTCCTTGGCAATCGCAATCCAGTCCGGTTCGGCCTGCGCGCCGAGAAACACATATCCGTCGATGAGGCTGCCGGTCTTTTTCCGCACCGCATCGCCCACCTTCGTCCATCGCTCGGCAAGGGGCGCTATGGCCTCATACCCGGCGCATTCCATCCGCCGGGCAACCTTCTGTTCATATCCGGTTTTACAAAAGAGACAATAGTAAGGCAATGCGCTTTCCCCATTCCCCCGACCAGACGGCATGCCTACGGCGCCCGCTGCCAAAGGCAGCGGTGATACGAAAGTCTGTCAGCCGCTCGTTTCCAAAGCCAGCCCGGGCGGGTCAATGGACGTCACGGCATCGCGGTAAGTCGCCGGGGCAGCCCCGGCAAACGGCGGGAAACCTTTCCGGCCATACGGGGATGCTGAAACCGTATGACTTCCCGTTGCAACTATTATAGCACAATATGCTGATATTGCAATCACTATCTGTGGGATCTTGCCGATTTCCTGCGCCATTTTAACTGTTTTGTTTATCATATCAATTATTTTTTGACCATTAGCACAGAATCATATGATGTATCCATTCCCCGGTTGCATATCTGCCGGCGGCAGGCGGGTTGGCGGGCCATCGCCGGCCGTGCAGCCTCTCATCGGGGAGCTGAGGCAAACGTCTGGCGCCGGAATGCGGACGGGACCGGCTCGGCAAAGACGCCGGCGGGCAGCGCGACAACCCCGGCGCACGGCGCAGGCGCCGCGAAACGGCAGGGTTCGGAGGGGCTGCGGCGCATGTGCGCGGGCCGCCGCCGGCCCTTCCGCCGCACGGCACGCATTTTCCCGACGGGTCATAGTATGCAGTAAACTCGCATCACACAAGGGGAGGATGATCTTATGGTGCAAAATACGTACTCCGCGGGCGATACGTGCTGCTTCACCAGCAGCGTGCCCGCGGTGGACCCGCTTGCCGCGGACAACATCGTCGTGGCCGGCAACGTCGGCGAAGCGGGCTGTGCCGCGGCGGAGGAGGTCGGCGGCTGTGCGCTGGCGATGGTCTATTTCCCGGTACAGGAATACCGGGCCGGCTATTGCCCGAACGAGGCGCTGCGGCGGGGCACGCTGTTTCCCGAACTGGCCAGCGATTATACCACAAGGGGGTGCTGCTGATGGACGCGCTGGAACAGAGCCTGCTGGAAAAGATCGGCGAGGCACGCTTTGCCTGCGTGGAGCTGCGGCTCTATCTCGACACGCACCCCGACGACGCGACCGCCAAGGCAGACTATCTGGCCTACGCGCTGAAGCTGCAGCAGCTGATCGGGCGGTATGAACAACAGTACGGCCCGCTGCTGAACTTCGGCCAGTCCGCAACGGACGCCGGAAGCTGGGTCTACCAGAAATGGCCTTGGGAACTGTGAGGAGGGCGGCTTATGTGGATCTATGAAAAAAGGTTGGAATATCCGGTCAATATCACCAAGCCGGATCTCAAGATGGCAAAGCTGCTCATGGCGCAATACGGCGGCCCCGATTCCGAGCTGGGCGCGGCGCTCCGCTATCTGACGCAGCGCTTCTCCATGCCGGATGACCGCATCCGCGCCACACTCAACGACATCGGTACCGAAGAACTCGCCCACTGGGAGATGATCGGGACGATGATCCACCAGTGCATGCAGGGCGCCACCTGCGAAGAGCTGAAAGCAGCCGGGCTGGACGGCTACTATGTCGTGCACAGCCACGGCGTGTTCCCGGTCGACCCGAGCGGCGTGCCGTTTACGGCGTCCTACATCCAGTGTACAGGCGATCCGATCGCGGATATTTCCGAGGACATGGCGGCCGAGCAGAAGGCCCGCGCCACCTATGAGCACCTGATGAACATGACGGCCAACGAGCAGGTCATCGAGCCGTTGTTCTTCCTGCGCGAGCGCGAGATCGTACACTATCAGCGTTTCGGCGAGTGCCTCGACATTCTGCAGAACCTGAGCGCCCCGGCCTGCGCCTGCCGCTGCCGCAATCGCCGCTGCCGGTAGGCGGCCTGAACGGGCGGGCCGCATTCCCCGCCGGCCATCCCGCCGTTGCCC
>ERZ857882.886-NODE-886-length-37201-cov-4.778226_pt1 | contig 37201 bp, 35 predicted proteins | sample MGYA00519697_ERZ857882 | MGnify/ENA primary metagenome ERZ857882 (study PRJEB31778, sample SAMEA3449373) | human gut metagenome | biome: human gut; feature: human-associated habitat; material: faeces | place: United Kingdom | collected 2010/2012 ...
AAAAACCCAGTTCCAGTTTAGCCTCCTCGCTCATCATATCCTTGTCCCAAGTCGGGTCGAAAGTTACCTCGACCCGTACGCCGTTTACCCCCTCCATCGCCTTGATCTTTTCTTCGATCTCCTGCGGCAGGGATTCGATCATCGGACAGTTGGGCGTAGTCATGGTCATCAGGATGTACACCTCGCCCTTGTCGGACACTTCGATGTTGTAGATCAGTCCCAGTTCATATACATCGACCGGAATCTCGGGATCATATACCGTATGCAGCACGTCGATGACCCGATCGACGAGTGCTTCTTTCTGTTTTTCGTCCATTTTCGTTTTCATGTGCCTGTTTTGAGTGCCGGAGTTATTTTTCTTTCGCGGCAAAAGCTGCGGCGTAGAGTTTCATCTGGCGGATCATCTCGGAGAGCCCGTTGGCCCGGGTGGGCGAGAGGTGGGAGGAGAGTCCGATGCGGTCGATGAACGACAAGTCCGCCTGCGCGATGTCCTGCGGAGTTTGTCCCGAGAGGACCCGCACCAGCAGGGAGATGATCCCTTTGGTGATGATAGCGTCCGAGTCGGCTGTAAATTCGATGCGACCTTGGTCGTTCAGGTGGGCGGCGAGCCACACCTGCGACTGGCATCCGCGGATCAGATGGTCTTCGTCCTTGTATTTCGCGTCGATCAGGGGAAGCGATTTCCCCAGGTCGATCAGGTAGGCGTACTTGTCCACCCACTGGTCGAACATGGAAAAGTCGGATTCGATCTCGGCAATATTTTCTTCGATGGTTTTCATGGTGGTCTGTATGATGTTTTCGTTATCCCAAGAGCATCTCCCGGGCCTTTTGTGTCGCCTCGAACAGGCGGTCGATATCCTGGAAGGTGTTGTAAACGGCCAGGGATGCCCGCACTGTGCCCGGTATCCCGTAGCGGTCCATCAACGGTTCGGCGCAGTGGTGTCCGGTGCGTACGGCGACCCCTTGGCTGTCCAGCAGCGTACCGACATCCGAAGGATGCGCTCCCCGGAGGTTGAAGGAAAAAGCGCCCGATTTTTCCGGCGCGTTCCCGTAGATGGTCAGGCCTTCGATGCGGCTCATTTTCTCGTGGAGGTAGGCCATCAGTTGTTTTTCACGCTGGTGGATTTGTTCCCGTCCCAGGGAGTCCATGAAGTCGATGGCGGCTCCCAGGCCGATGGCGCCTTCGATGTTGGGTGTCCCGGCTTCGAAACGGAACGGCAGGTCGGCATAGGTCGTCTTCTCGAAGGTAACCCGGCCGATCATCTCTCCCCCTCCCTGATATACCGGAAGTTTCTCCAGCAGGCTTTCCCGACCCCACAGCGCGCCGATGCCCGTGGGGGCGTACATTTTGTGTCCCGAGAAAGCGTAAAAATCGCACCCGAGGGCTTGGACATCCACCGGAAGGTGCGGAACGGCCTGTGCACCGTCTACTACCACGACGGCCCCTGCGCGGTGTGCCAGGGCAGTGAGTTCGGCAATGGGATTGACCGTGCCCAGTACGTTCGATACGTGAGCGATAGCCACGATGCGTGTGCGGGGGGTGAGCAGCGATCGGTAGGCCGCCTCGTCCAGCAGGCCTTGTTCGGTTACCGGGATCACGCGCAGGTGGGCGCCGCTCGCTGCGCAGGCCAGCTGCCAGGGCACGATGTTGGAGTGGTGCTCCATCTGCGAGACGAGGATCTCGTCCCCGGGTTGCAGCAGATGGCCGTATCCGGCGGCCACCAGATTGATGGATTCGGTGGTGCCGCGGGTGAAGATGATCTCCCGGGCGGAAGGGGCATGGAGAAATCCGCGCACTTTTTCCCGGGCAGCTTCCATGGCATCGGTGGCTTGTTGGGAAAGGGTGTGGACGCCGCGGTGGACGTTGGCGTTCTGGTAGCGGTAATAGCGGTCCACGGCGCAGATCACCTCTTCGGGTTTCTGGGTGGTAGCTCCGTTGTCCAGATAGGTGAGGGGATAAGCTCCGAGAGTGCGGGCCAGCAGAGGGAAACGTTCGCGGATGTTGTCCTGTATGGGTTCCATGTCGATGGGTCGTTAGCGGGCTTGCCCACCTCAAGGGGGGACAAGCGGTACAAAGTTACGAAAAACCGGCGGGGGTTTTTCAGGGGCGGAGCAAGCGCTCGTCGAGGATTTTTTCCACCGCTCCCTTGAGCCAGTCGAGGCTGCGGAGGCCTTCGAGTGCTTCGTCCAGGAAGGAGCGCAGGAGCATCCGTCGCGCTACCGGCTCGGGGATGCCCCGGCTGCGCATGTAGAACAGCGCGGCGGTGTCCAGTTGGCCGATGGTTGCTCCGTGCGAGCAGCGTACGTCGTCGGCGTAGATCTCCAGTTGGGGGTCGGATTCCACCCGGGCGGTGGGGGTGAGCAGGATGTTGTTGTTCTTTTGGTACGCCTGGATCTTCTGGGCGTTGGGCTCGACGACGATCAATCCGTCGAAAACAGCCTTGGCTGCTCCGCCGACGGCGTATTTGAAGGTCTGGTTGCTCTCTCCCAGAGGCTCTTTGTGGTATAGGCGGATGTGGTTGCCGATGCGCTGCTCGCCGGTGGGTAGTGCCAATCCGTAGAGGGCGGTATGGCTGCCGCGGTAGCAGTCCAGGGTATAGCGGTTTTGCGAGTCTCCTCCGAGGATGAGGGTGGAGAGTTCCAGGGTGGCATCCGCTCCGACGGCGGCGTGATACTGGGTGTCGGCTCCCTGAGGGATGATCCGGATGTGCCGCAGGTGGGCTCCCGGGCCGATGGAGAGGGAGAACTGCACGTGGGCGGCCTCGGGGAGGATCTCCACCAGCGTGAGGTGGGTGCCCTCGGGGATTTCCAGTTGCGTGTCCTCTTCCGGGGCAGGGCGCCACACTATCGGGGCATCCTGCTGAGGGTGCGCCTGGAGCAGCGAATCGACGACTTGTATCCCTTGGGGAAGGTTCGTGTCTTGCAAAAATTCCATGGCGTGGGGGTTAGTTTTCGTCTTTGATCAGCCAGTCGTAACCGCGTTTTTCCAATTCCAGAGCCAGCGATTTGTCGCCGGTGCGGATGATGCGGCCTTTGTACAGTACGTGCACGTAGTCGGGCACGATGTAATCCAACAGGCGTTGGTAGTGGGTGATGACGATGGTGGCGTTTTCCGGCGACTTGAGCCGGTTGACGCCCGAGGCGACGATGCGCAGTGCGTCGATGTCCAGTCCGGAGTCCGTTTCGTCGAGGATGGCCAGACGGGGCTGGAGGGCGGCCATTTGGAAGATCTCGGCGCGTTTCTTTTCCCCTCCGGAGAACCCTTCGTTGAGGCTGCGGGAGAGGAACTGGGGGTCGAGTTCGACCAGGGCGGCTTTCTCCCGGATGAATTTCAACAGTTCGCCGGGAGGCATCTCGGGCAGTCCGAGACTTTTGCGCTTTTCGTTGATAGCGGTCCTGATGAAGTTGTTCACGCTTACTCCGGGGATTTCTACCGGGTATTGGAACGAGAGGAATATGCCGCGGTGGGCGCGCTCTTCGGGCGAGAGACCGTCCAGGTCTTCTCCCAGAAAGGTGATGCTTCCGGCCGTTTTTTCAAACTTGGGATTGCCGGCGATCACGGACGAGAGGGTCGATTTGCCGGAGCCGTTCGGGCCCATGATGGCGTGTACTTCCCCGGGGCGTACCGTCAGGTTGATGCCTTTGAGGATTTCTTCGCCGTCTTCCACGCGGGCTTTGAGGTCTTTTATTTCAAGCATGTTTGTTGGGCTTTATTCTGTGTTATTGTACCGATGAGCGGGAAAAAAGGTGAATGACCAGCACTCCGGCGATGATGAGTCCCATGCCGACGATGGCGGCAAGGTCCGGTTTCTGGCCGAAGAACACCAGCCCCGAGAGGGTGATCAGTACGATGCCGATACCGCTCCAGATGGCGTAGATGACCCCCATCTGCAGATGCCGCATGGCCAGGCTGAGCAGGTAGAAAGACAGGGCGTAACCGGCTACCGTCAGCAGCGAGGGCACCAGGCGGGTGAATCCGTCCGAGGCTTTCAGGCAGCTGGTGGCAAAGACTTCGGCGAGGATGGCTCCGCCGAGCAGCAGGTATCTTTCCATCTTTCTTCCCTTTGTGTGTTTGGTTTCCCTTTTTTCGTTTTTCCGTTTTTTTGGGGGCGATCTCCCCAGGCATGCGCCGCGAAAGCGGCGCTGCGGCCTTTCAAGGCCGCAAATCCCTCCCCGGTCAGCCTACGGAGCCTTCCAGCGATATTTCCAATAGTTTCTGGGCTTCGACGGCAAACTCCATCGGAAGCTTGGCCAGTACCTCGCGCGAGAATCCGTTGACGATCAGCGCGACGGCTTTTTCGGTATCCAACCCGCGCTGGTTGCAGTAGAACAACTGGTCTTCGCTGATCTTCGAAGTGGTGGCTTCGTGCTCGACGGTGGCCGTGGGATTGGCGTTTTCGATCACGGGGAAGGTGTGCGCCCCGCAGCGGTCGCCCATCAGCAGCGAGTCGCACTGCGTGAAATTCCGCGCTCCGTCCGCTCCGGGAGCGATCTTGACCAGTCCCCGGTACGAGTTCTCGGAATGCCCGGCCGAGATGCCCTTCGAGATGATGGTGCTGCGGGTATTTTTCCCCAGGTGGATCATCTTGGTGCCGGTGTCGGCCTGTTGGTAGTTGCGGGTCATGGCCAGTGAGTAGAATTCCCCGACCGAGTCGTCGCCTTTGAGAATGCAGGAGGGGTATTTCCACGTAACGGCCGAACCGGTTTCGACCTGCGTCCAGGATATTTTGGAACGGCGGTGGCACAGCCCGCGTTTGGTGACGAAGTTGTAGATACCGCCATTGCCGTCCTTGTCGCCGGGATACCAGTTCTGTACGGTGGAATATTTTATCTCGGCTCCGTCCAGGGCGATCAGTTCCACGACGGCAGCATGGAGCTGGTTTTCGTCGCGCATGGGGGCGGTGCAGCCTTCCAGGTAGGAGACATAGGAGTCCTGATCGGCGATGAGCAGTGTGCGCTCGAACTGCCCCGTTCCGGCTTGGTTGATGCGGAAATAGGTGGAGAGCTCCATCGGGCAGCGCACTCCCTTGGGGATGTAGCAGAACGACCCGTCGGAGAAAACGGCGGCGTTGAGGGCGGCGTAAAAATTGTCCGTATAGGGGACGACGCTGCCCAGGTATTTTTTCACCAGGTCGGGGTGCTTCTCGATGGCTTGGCTGATGGGCATAAAGAGGATGCCCAGTTCGGCCAGGGTGTTCTGGAAGGTGGTGCGTACCGAAACCGAATCCATCACCACGTCCATGGCTACTCCGGAGAGCACCTTCTGTTCCTCCAGCGGGATACCCAGCCGGTCGAAGGTGCGCAGCAGTTCAGGATCGACCTCGTCCAGCGAATCGTGTTTGGGAGCTTTCTTGGGGGCAGAGTAGTAGCTGATCCGGTCGAAGTCGGGGCTCTTGTACTTCAGGTGCGCCCAAGTGGGTTCCTTCATCGTCTTCCAGTGGCGGAAGGCGCGCAGGCGGTATTCGGTCATCCAGTCCGGTTCGCCTTTGCGGGCGGAAATGGCGCGGACGATGTCTTCGTTGAGCCCTTGGGGAAAGGTGTCGGATTCGATGTCCGAGTGAAAGCCGTATTTGTATTGCGACGACTCCTGGGTCAGGGAGTCCAGTATTTCTTTGCTCATAACGTCGGTCATCTGGCGATAGCGAAACGCCATCGCCATGGCAGGTTTGGTTAAGGGATACAAATATAGCGAAAGGCGAGCGCAGCGGCAAATGGAAAACATTGTTTTCGCATTTGACGAATGCCGAGCCGCATCCTGTATTATGAAAATATACGAAATTTGTCGGTGGGGGATGATAAGAAAAGCATAAAGTCAGGGAAGGGAACCTTCCCTGACTTTATGCTTTTTACCCCGATGAAGGGCAGGGCTTATTTTCCGGTTTTCTCCCCGGAGAGACGGACGATCTCCACGATGGTGCGCACCGCTTTTTCCATCGTATCGACTACCGCGTATTCGAAGCGGCCGTGGAAGTTGTGCCCGCCGGTGAACAGATTGGGGCAGGGCAGTCCCATGAACGACAGCCGGGCCCCGTCCGTACCGCCTCGGATGGCTTTCACTTGAGGCTGGACCCCAGCGGCCTGCATGGCTTCCCGGGCGAGGTTGATCACGTGCATGACGGGTTCGAGCTGCATCCGCATGTTGTAGTACTGGTCTTTTACCTGGTAGTCGAGGGCTTTTTCCCCGTATTTCTGTTTGAGGTATTCGGCGGCTGCGGCAAAGACCTCCTTGCGGTGTTCGAATTTGGCGCGGTCGTGGTCGCGAAGGATGTAGGACAGCGTGGTGCGCTCCAGCGAAGCCTCCATCGAGTGGAGGTGGTAAAAGCCTTCGTAGCCTTCGGTGTGTTCCGGGCGTTCGGCAGGGGGCAGCATCTGGATGAACTCGGCGGCGCGGAGTATCGAATTGACCATCTTGTCCTTGGCATACCCGGGATGTACCGACAGTCCGTAGAAAGTAACGGAAGCTGCTGCTCCGTTGAAGTTCTCGTACTCCAGTTCGCCTTCCGCACTGCCGTCCAGGGTGTAGGCCCAGTCGGCATCGAAGCGTTTGACGTCGAAGAAATCCGGTCCGCGCCCGATCTCTTCGTCCGGAGTGAAACCGATGCGGATGTCTCCGTGACGGATCTCGGGGTGCTGTTGCAGGTATTCGATGGCGGTGAGGATTTCGGCTACCCCGGCCTTGTCGTCGGCTCCGAGCAGGGTGGTGCCGTCCGAGGTAACAAGCGTGCAGCCTTTGTAACGGGCCAGCTCCGGAAAATCTGCCGGGCTCAGGACGTTGCCGGGGCTCAGGGTCAGTTCGCCGCCGTCGTAGTCTTCCCACAGGATGGGTTTGACGCCCTGTCCGCTGGCATCGGGCGAGGTGTCCATGTGGGCGATGAAGCCGATACGGGGCAGCGCTTGGGGGGTGTTGGCCGGGAGGGTGCCCATGACATATCCGTGGGAGTCCAGCGTGACGTCTTTCAGTCCCATGGCTTCCATCTCTTGGCGGAGCAGGCGGGCCAGGTCCAGTTGTTTTTCGGTCGAGGGGACATCCGCTTGTCCTTCGACGGACTGGGTGTCTATTTTTACGTAGCGCAGGAAGCGCTCCAGGAGTTGTTTTCTCATAAGGTGGATAATTCTTGGTTGGTACGTTCGATGTAATCGAGGATTTCGTCCATTCCCACGGAAGAGGCGGACGAGGTAACGATCATGGGGGGAAGTTCCTCCCACAGGGTCGCCAGGGCAGCGCGGTACGCAGCGAGATTCTGCGCCAGAGCTCCCCGGGTGAGTTTGTCGGCTTTGGTCAGGCAGATTACGATCGGGATCCCGTTTTCCCCGAGCCAGGTGATGAAGTCCAGGTCGGATTTCAAGGGAGCGTGGCGGGCATCCACCAGCACGAAGACCGTGGCCAGGTTTCGCCGCGAAAGGATGTACGAGGTAACCAAACGCGAAAAACCGGCGCGTTGTACTTTCGAGGTGCGGGCGTATCCGTATCCGGGCAGATCGACCAGATGAAACGACCGGTTGAGCAGGAAGAAGTTGATGAGCCTTGTTTTTCCCGGCGTCTGAGAGGTCTTGGCCAGCTTCTTGTTGTTGCAGAGGCTGTTGATCAGGCTCGACTTTCCAACGTTGCTCTTGCCGACGATCGCGATTTCGCAGCACGCGGCCGGCGGATATGCCGACCCCTGCCCGACGCTCGTCAAAAACGCGGCCTGCTTAATGGCAAACGGTTCCATGCTCTGTCTCCTCGCTCCGCAGCACGGCGGTTTCTCCCGGCGCGCAGGGCTCCCCGCCGGTCAGCGCGGCGTTCAGCACCGCATCCGCATCGTCCACAAACACGACGTCCAGCTCGTCCAGCACCGTTTTCGGCACATCATTGAGGCTCTCCCGATTTTTGCCGGGCAGCAGGACGGTCGTAATCCCCGCTCGCACCGCGGCAAGCAGCTTTTCCCGCAGCCCGCCGATCGGCAGCACACGGCCGCGCAGCGTGATTTCGCCCGTCATGGCGACGCCGGCGCGCACCGGCAGCCCGGAAAGCGCGGACGCGAGCGCCGTCATCATCGCAATGCCCGCCGACGGGCCGTCCTTCGGCACGGCGCCCTCCGGCACATGGATGTGGATATCGAGTTTTTCAAAGCAACCCGGCTCCACGCCGATGCGCGACGCATTCGCGCGCACATAGGTCAGCGCGGCACGGGCGCTCTCCTGCATCACGTCGCCCAACTGGCCGGTCAGCAGCAGGTTTCCCTTTCCAGGCATGGCGCTGACCTCGATCTCCAGCGTTTCACCGCCGACCGGCGTCCACGCAAGGCCGGTCACCACGCCGATACGCGGCTGCGCCGCGATGCTCTCCCGACGGTACTTGACCGGGCCGAGCCACTCGGTAATGCGCGAGAGGGAGAGCTGGACGCGCTGTTTCCCTTCCACGACCTCGCACGCAGCCTTGCGGCAAACGCTGCCGACCACACGTTCGAGCTGGCGCACGCCGGCTTCACGCGTATAACCCTCGATCAGGCGCGCCATGCAGCGATCGTCGATGCGCAGGTTTGTCCGCTTCAGCCCGTTTTTCTCCATCTGCCGCGGCAGCAGGTGGCGCTTTGCGATCTCCATCTTTTCATCGAACAGATAGCTCGGCACCTCAATCATCTCCATTCGGTCGCGCAGCGGCTCCGGAATGCGGCTCGCATCGTTCGCGGTCGTCATGAGCAGACACGCGGAAAGATCGTACGGGATCTCCAGAAAGTGATCGGCAAAGCTGTTGTTCTGGGCGCTGTCGAGCACCTCCAGCATGGCTGCGGACGGATCCCCGTGGATATCGGAGGAGAGCTTGTCGATCTCGTCGAACAGCAGCAGCGGGTTCACGGAGCCCGCCTGCCGCATCGCAGCGATCACACGGCCCGGCTGCGCGCCGATATAGGTGCGCCTATGGCCGCGGATCTCAGCCTCATCGCGCACGCCGCCGAGGCTCATGCGCACAAACCGGCGTCCCATCGCGCGGGCGATGGCCGAAGCGATCGACGTTTTTCCGACGCCTGGCGGGCCCACGAGGCACAAGATCTGTCCCTGCGGGTTGCCGGTCAGCTTCTGCACGGCCAGCGTCTCCAGAATGCGCTTTTTCACCTGCTCCATGCCGTAATGGTCGGCGTCGAGCACCGCGCGCGCATGCTCGAGATCCAGATTATCCTCCGTTTTCTCCGTCCACGGCAGATCCAGGATGCACTCGATGTACGCCTGCGCCATCGGCTGCTCGTGCGAGCCGCGCGGCAGCGCCGCAAAACGCCGAATCTCCTTGTCGAGCTTTTCGCGCACCGCCTGCGGCAGCGTCTTCTTCTCCATCCGCTCGCGGTATTGGGCGGCGAGATCCTCCTCGCCGTCCCCGAGCTCCGACTGCACGGCGCGCAGCTGCTCTCTGAGCACGAACTCGCGCTGGTTCTGCTCAACGGCGGCTTTGACCTTGCCAGCAATGCGGCGCTCCATCTCCATGACGTCCATCTCGCTTCGGATCAGCGTCAGAAGCGCCGTGGCGCGCGCTTCGGCGCTCGGCTCCTCCAGAAGTTTTTGCTTGTCCTCCAGCTTTACGACGACATTGCGGCCCACCGCATCGGTAAACGCGCCGAACGGCGTCGTGGCAATCACGCTCTCGCGCTGCTCGGTGGTCAGACGGTTCTGCACATCCGCAAATGCCAGAAACGCCCCGGTCAGGCTGCGCCGCAGCGCCTCGGCCATGGCGCCCTCCGGCTCCTGCTCCTCGAGATATGCAATTTCCGCTTCAAAGCAGGGCGATTCGCGCACCATGTTCACGATGCGCGCGCGCGCTGCGCCCGTCACGAGCAGTCGCACCGTATCCCCCTGAATGCGGAACACCTGCCGGATGCGGCAGACGGTGCCAACGGATGCAAAATCGTCCGGATGTACGTCCACCAGCTTCGGGTCCGGCTGCGCGCAAAACAGCGCAAGGCCGTCCGCAGCGAGCGCCTGTTCGATGGCGCTGAGCGTTTTCTTCCGGCCGATATCGCAATGAATCACCTCGCCCGGCAGCACGGTAAGCCCGCGCAGCGGAACGATCGGCAGTTTTTTATATTCAGTCAACATATCCATTATCCATTCCTTTCCCGGATTGCCGCCGCATCCCGCCGCTTCCCGCCGCGGCACGAATGGTCGTGCGGCCGTTCCGTTTGCTCCCCGCCCGTTGTGGGCCGGGATTGATTGGGATATGTACGCATACACATCCTTAGGATATAGTATACTGGTTACTGCCGTTTTGTGCAAACGGTGATCGTATCCTTTTCGTGTTTTTCCTGTGACACTTTTGAGACAAAAAACGCGCCGGGCACGCTCTGTGTCCGGCGCAATGACGCGACGGTTCCGGCCGTGGGATCAAAGCGGAACCGGTGTCCCGACGGCCGGTTCCGTCGTCCCGGCCGCCGCCTGCTCTCCAAAGATCAGTGAAAACGCCTCCTGCAGCGTGCCAACGGCGTGCACTCTCGGCTCGGCCGCAAACTCGGCGTCGTCGTTTCCCACGGGGATGAGCGCGCAGTCCGCGCCCGCCTCAAACGCCGCCGCCAGCTTTTCCCGCACGCCGCCAACGGGGCGCACCTCGCCGTGGATGGTCACCTCGCCCGTGGCAGCGGCCCGCGCCAGCGGCGGCGTGTCGAGCAGGGCGCTGTACAGCGCGATGGCGATGGCGACGCCCGCCGACGGGCCGTCCGCCGGCAAGCCGCCCGGAATGTTGAACCGCACCTCATACTCCTCGAAGTCCACGCCCGTTAAATCGGAGATGGCGCAGAGCACGTTTTCCACGGAGCAGCGGGCGGTGCTCTTTCTGCGCAGGCGTTTGCTGCGCAGGTCGATCTCCTCCTCCTCCACGATGCCGTTCAAGATCAGCCGCGGCCGGCAGCTCTTTTTCAGCGTGCATTCAATCTCCATGACCATGCCGCCGCCTACGCCCGTGACCGCAAGCATGTTCATCACGCCGACGCGCCGCTCCTCACAGATGCGCTGCACGAGCATGGGCGCATAGTTGCAGGTGCGGGCGACCCAGCCAATATCGCTCTCCAGAATCTCCGTCCGATGCTCGCCGTAGGCAATGCCGGCCGCGAGCTGCACGATGTTGACCGCGTCGCGCCCGCTTCCGGCATATCGCGCGCAGGCGTCCGCCGCCGCATCCTCCATGGCCATGCCCGCGCGGATGGCCGCGCCCTTCGCAATCCGCTTGCGCTCCGAAAAGCCAAGGGGCTTGAAGTACAGCTCCACGCAGCGCGAGCGAAGCGCGGCGGGCAGCTCCTCCGGCCTTCGCGTCGTCGCGCCCACAAGGCGAAAATCCGCCGGCAGGCCGTTTTGAAAGATGTCGTGAATATGGGCGGGGATGTTGCTGTTATCCGGCGCATAATAGGCGCTCTCAAAGCGTACGCAGCGATCCTCCAGCACCTTGAGGAGCTTGTTCATCTGCATGGGATGCAGTTCCCCGATCTCATCGAGAAACAGCACGCCGCAATGCGCGCGCGTCACCGCTCCCGGCTTCGGCTGCGGAATACCGCGGCTGCCCAGCGCGCCCGCGCCCTGATAGATCGGGTCGTGTACGGAGCCCAGCAGCGGATCGGCAATGGCGCGCTCGTCAAAGCGCACGCACGTCGCATCCATTTCCACAAACCTGGACTCCTCCGTAAACGGCGAGTCGGGCCGTCTCTTTGCCTCGTCCAGCACCAGCCGGGCCGCGCAGGTCTTGCCGATGCCCGGCGGACCGTAGATGAGCACATGCTGCGGGTTTGGCCCGCACAGCGCCGCCATCAGCGCGCGAATGCCCGCCTCCTGCCCAATGATGTCCTCAAATTGCGTCGGCCGCGCCCGTTCGGACAGGGGTTCGTTCAGATGTCGCGCCCGCAGCGCGGCGAGATTTCGCATTTCCGGCGCATTCTGGCGTGCGGATGCATTGCTCCGTTCCGCCGCGCCGCGCACGCCCATTCCGTCCTGCGCTTCTGTAATCGTGTGTCGGCGCCGCCGGAACAAAAGGACGGAAAGCGCCGCAATCATGAAGGCTTCCATGATGATGATCGTTAGCATATCGTTGTTCATGCCGTTAGTATGCGCAGTCCAATCGGTATTTCGACGAGCGCCCGATATTTTTTCTCCGGCATGCCAATCCCTGCCGTTGCGGCACCCGCCTATGCCCCAAATCTCGGAGCAAACGGCCTTCCACCGGTTGCCGTTGTTCATGAAACATTAAAAAAACAGCCATTCTCCTGCCACATCCGATAACCATAATACAGAAAGAATAAGGAATTGTTTCCACGGAGGGAGAGTTTTGCCATGAACATTCGGCTTGTCGCCGCAGCCTGTCTCATGCTGTTTGCCAGCGGCTGCGCCTGTCAATCCAAAGCGCCGGGCAGCGCCGCCGATACGCCGTCACAGACGACCGGCATGCCGGCCGTTACCCATGCCGTTTCCGCCGAATCGGCAGCCTCGTTCTCCGGGAGATACACCATCAGCGGCGCGGAGGAAGCCCTGTCCGGCGGCAGCTACGACAGCCTGACGCCCGGCGAGGCAGCCATCCTGCTCGTTTCCGGCCGACTGGACGGCACGAATCTGCACATCGATAAAACCGGCGATATGCCGGCCGGCGAAGCCGCCGATCCCGGTCAGAACGCGGCGGTGATCGCAGCGGATGGCAGCACGCTGCGGCTGCAGGAGGCGCTCCTGACGACAAACGGCTTCAGCGCCGCCGGCATTTACTGCACCGGCGAGCTGTCCAGCGCCGCATTGACCGGCGGCTTGGTCGCCACAGCGAGCGCGAATTCCGCAGCCGTCGCCGCAGCCAATGGCGCGTCGCTTTCTCTGGACAATTTGGAGCTTTTGACCGACGGTACGAACTCCCCCTGCCTGCTCCTCGCCTCCGGCGCGCAGGCGTCCGCTTCCGGGCTGACCGCGCGTGCCATCGAATCCCATGCGATTCTGCTGGAGGACGGCTCCGCCGTCTGGATCGGCGGCACGATGGACGGCGGCGTCCGTCTATCCGGCGCCTCGTCGTTCGCGGCGGAATCCGGTATCCTGCAATGCAGCGCGGATCATGCGCTCTTTACGGTTCAAAGCGGCGCTCCGAGCATTTCTCTTACGGGCGTCACGCTGATGCTTCCCAAATGCGGGCGGCTGCTCTACCTCCATGCCGGCACGCTCACGCTCAGCGGCGAGCATCAGGCTTTCAGCGGTGATCTCGTTTGCGAGCAGGGCAGCGCGCTCCGGCTGCGGCTCGCCAGCAACAGCACGTACACCGGTCGCCTGAGCAATGAAGACTATATGGACGTCACGCTCGCGCTGGACGCCACGAGCCGCTGGTTTGTCACCGGCGACTCCTATCTCGAGGCGCTCGAGGAGGGAGAGGGCGTCCTCCAAAACATCGAAAGCAACGGCTTCAACGTATATTACAATTCGGAAAACGAGACGAACGCTTGGCTTGGCGGCCAGCCGCATGCGCTGCCCGGCGGCGGCTATCTTTCGCCGCTGATCTGACGCCGTTCGCGCCAGCTTTGCACGCCTAAAGCGCGCCCGCCTTCATAACCCTGCATGCGCGACCGCTACCGTCGCGCGCACGATGCTCCGAAAGCAGAATCCGTCCGCATCCCGTTCGCGCAGCACCCGTTATATCGCAATTCCCAGCCAGTATTTTCAAAAAAACCTATTTTGACGCTATTTTTGAGCCCCGCAGAGCTCTTTGCTTTGTCCTATGCAACCATTTGCCCGTTTTGGCGCTCATATAAGGCGTCCGGACAATCCAACAGCAAGGGAGGGAGCGGAACGTGGAGATCACGCCCCGGCAAAACTGTCTCGACTATTCTAACGAAACCTACGACGCAACCTACCGCGACATGCTGCGCTATACGCTCGTCAAGGCGCGGTGCGTTGAGGACGTGGAGGATCTGTTGCAAACCACCTATGCAAAGTTCTACCGCCGTATCTGCCGGCACGGCTATGACGATATCGGCAGTGCGCGGGCCTACCTCGTCACCCTGCTGCACAAGGAGTTGGCGCGCTACTACCGATTTCGAGCGGAAAAGCGCGAAACAGAGCTGCCGTACCATACGCTGGCAGCGGACAGCGCGGCAATGCCGGAAAGGCTCGGCATTACAGCGCTCACGCTCAGCGAGATATGGGACGCCGTCAAATCCATGCCCGCGCTCTCCCAAAAGGCATTTGTGCTCTATTACGGCTTCGATCAGCCGATCGCAGAGATCGCGCGATCGCTGTCGCTGAGCGAAACGGCCGTCAAAAGCCGGCTGCACCGAGCGCGCGCCTATGTTCGCAACCGGATTTGCAGCGAGAGCGCTCCGGTGGCCCGCGCCGCGGACGAACCCTACGTCCATCATTGACACAACGCCCGATAGAAGGGCAGAAAGGAATACACCATGGATAAAAAACAAGTCGTTTCGATGCGTGAACGCGAGGCCTATCGCGCCGCCATCGACGCCAACCTAGCTGGAAAAGAGCGCATCCGCCGCGCGGTACTCCATGCTGAAGCCGCTCCCCGCCAGGGCAGCGCGCCCCGCGTCCGCAGGCCGCTTGTGCGCGTCGCCATCGCTGCGGCGGCGCTGCTGCTCTGCACGGGCGCTGCGTTTGCCGCCGCCGAGTGGATCGGCCGGGAAAACTACACGCCGGAGGGCTATCTGCTCGACTGGATGGGCACGCGCAGCGAAAACGCGCCGATCGCCGATGTGGAAAACGCCATTGCCGCAGCGGCGCCCGTCAACGGCAGCTACAGCGTGCAGCTTCTGCCGACGCTGCCGGATGCAGACGTGTTGGCGCAATGGCGGAAGGATATGGGCCAACCCGCGTTCTCGGAATCCGACTGGGGCTGGCTCAGGAGCGTTACGCCCACGATCGAGGAAGCGCTCATTTCCGGTCGTACGCTCAGCTGGAACACCCGGCTTACGACCGACCATGCCGCGGCCTTTTCCAGCGTTGGGGACGCGGCCGGGCAGCGGCTCGACGCAATCACCGACTCGGTATACTACACCGTTCCGGGCAGTGAAACGAAGCGCGTTCTGTCGGATCTCGGCACCGGTCTCAATCCGAATCAGGCGAATGAAAGCAGCGTCATGCTCGGAACGGAGTGCGAAACGGACGACGGATTCCCGACGAGCGGAACCGTAACCGTCACACAGGTCATCCGCATACTCGATACCCGCGTCGACCCGATGAGCAACATCGGCACGCTCGCCCTGATCGAGCACACGTTCACGCTCGACGCCGCCAGCGGCGCGGCAGCCAGCGAAACCGTTCATGTTTCCGTTCCCCTCGCGGGCGACTGCATCCTCACGCTATCGTCCGGCGGCGCCGTCAGGAATGAACGCGTTAACCTGGACGGCGTGGTGCTCGATGCGGCGATCGATTACGCCAGCGCCGGCCTGTATGTCAAGCTGACGGTCGCCGAAACGCCCGCCGGCTGGACGGAGGCGTATACCGACGCACTGATGACCATCACCCATGCGGGCGATATGCGCGGCATGCGGGCGCTCTATACGGTGGGCGGCATGCAATACAGCCCGTCGCTTCCCTCCTCCATCCCGTCCCGGGAATTGGCCTATATTCTGCCGGTGTTCCCATCCGATTACGGCGATATATCGTCGCTCACGATGGAATTGCTGCTCGACCGCTGGACGGCGCTGAACGGCAAGCCGTGCAATGAAGGCTGGCATACCGATGCTCTGCCATCCAAGTGGAGCGCGGACGGCGAGTCCCAGCCGCTGGCCTCCTTTGTCATTCCGCTCCCGTAGCCCGGCAGCCCACGCCGACAGCCTTCTGTTGGGAGGACGAGCAAGCGCCGTCCTCCCGTTTTTTTGTTCCAATCGCGCCCGACCATTGAGCGAATTGCGCCACGGTTCCGCCATAAAACGGGGGTATCCTCAGTACGTAGATTTCCCATCAAAGGAGGTCCCCCATGGAAACAACCTCAAACGCCTTTGCTCTCACACAGCAGCAGAGGCAGCGCAAAAAGCGCATTCGCACGCTCTGCATTTTCATCGCGCTCGCCGCCGTGCTGGCCGTCGCCGCGATCGTGCTCGTGCCGCTGCTGACGAAGGGTGAGCCCGGCGCCAGCGTGCTGACCTGGCAGGTCGGCGCGGTGACCGAGGGTGAAATTCGCTCGACCATCAGCGGCAGCGGCACACTGTCGGCCAAGCGCACGGCTTCGTATGCCGCCCCCCGCGGACGCGACGGTGCGGGAGGTCTTCCACCAAACGGGCGACCGGGTGAATCAGGGCGATACGATTTTGACCCTGTCCTCCGACACGCTCGACGAGGAGCTTGCATCGCTTGAAGAGCAGCTCGAAACGCTGCGCAATGCGCTGGCCAATACCGCGCAGGAGGCAACGAGTCTCTACATTACCGCGCCGCGCGCCGGTGTGGTGAAACAGCTCGCCGCGGCTATCGGCAGCGTGGTCGAGGACGCGGGCGCACTGTGCCTGATCTCAACCGACGGGCGCATGAAGCTCGCGGTCGATGCGCCGGAGACGGTGCAAAAATACGACGTCGTATCCGTCGTGGTCGGAGAGGATACGCATACCGGCCTCGTTACCGGGCTGTCCGGCGGCCGGGCGACGGTTACGATCGAGGAAAACGAATATGCCATCGGCACGGAGGCCAGCGTGTACGACGCCGACGGCGGGCTGATCGGCAGCGGCGCGCTCGAGCTGAACGAGTATGTCGCCGTGACCGGGACGGCGGGGCGCGTTGGCTCCGTTTTGATCGAGGAGAACGCGCTTGTTTCGCGCGGCAGCCGCCTGTTCAAGCTGGAGGAAGGCGCGCCGAGCGCCACATATCTTGCGCGCAAAGAGCAGGAAGCGGAGCTGCTCGAGCAGATTGCACAGTGCCGCGCCAAGTACGGCGTCACGGCCGAGTGGGACGCGCTTGTGACCTCCGTGCAGGTCGCCGCGGGCCAAGAGCTGATCGCAGGCGACGCCATGTGTTCGCTTGCCGGAACGGATGGATACGCCATGGAGCTCTCGGTTGACGAGCTGGACGTTTCCTCCGTTCAGATCGATCAGGAAGCGACGCTCACGATGGACGCGATCGACGGCACATTCTCCGGCCGCGTTTCGAATCTCTCCTATGAGGGCAGCGGCAGCTATGTGACCAGCTACAGCGCAACGCTCGATATCGACCCCATCGACGGCGCGCTGCCCGGCATGAGCGCTTCGGCCGAGATCGTCACCGCAACGAGCGGCCAAGCGCTGATCGTTCCGGTGGATGCGGTCCAGTATGAGGACGATCAGGCCTATGTGTATCTGGCCGATGGGAACGCGGCCCTCGGCACGATCTACGCCGAGGCGGATGTCGATATTGCGTCGCTCACACGCGTGCCGGTGAAAACAGGCATGTCCGACGGCAGCTACATCGCCGTGACGGGCGAGCTGAACGCGGACGCGCTGATCCTCGTGCCGGTGCGCACCACGACGAGTACCTACGAGAGCGATGAAACCAGTGCTATCCTGATGCCGGGCGGCATGATGGGCGCCGAGTTCAGCGGCGGTGCGGTCGGTACCATGCCCGAAATGGGGCAGATGCCCTCCGGCGGCTTTGGCGACGGCGGCCGCGGGTCGCGCCCGAACGAGTGAGGCGACCGCCATGCTGACGCTTTCACACATCAACAAGACCTATGTGGTCGGAGAGGAACCGGTGCGCGCGCTCATCGACGTTTCGCTCGAGGTGCAGGAGGGAGAGTTCCTGGCCATCTGCGGCCCATCCGGCTCCGGCAAAACCACACTGATGAATGTGATGGGCTGTCTGGATCTGCCGGATTCCGGCTCCTATCTGCTCGACGGGGTAGACGTGGCCGTCTGTTCCGACCGCGAACTGTCCGCCATCCGCAGCGAAAAGATCGGCTTCATCTTCCAGCAGTTCAACCTGCTCGACCAGATGAGCGCGCTCGAGAACGTCGAGCTGCCGCTGATCTACCAAAAGCTCCCGCAGCGGGAGCGCGCCGAGCGCGCAAAGGAGTCGCTGGCACTGGTGGGTCTTTCCAACCGCATGCGCCACCGGCCCAGTCAGCTCTCCGGCGGGCAGCAACAGCGCGTGGCCATCGCACGGGCGCTGGCCTCCCGCTCGCGCGTGATCCTTGCGGACGAACCGACCGGCAATCTAGACTCGCACTCGGGCGACGACGTGATGGAACTCATCTGTAATCTGTCCCAAAAGGGCAGCACCATCGTGCTCATCACGCACAATCAGCGCGTGGCGGATATGGCCGATCGCACGGTCTACGTCCACGACGGCCGGCTGTATGGCACCAATCGGGAGGCGTATCAAAAATGACAATGCTGTTCAATACCCTGCGGCTTGCCATCCGCGCAACGCTCGCCAACAAAACGCGCTCGTTCCTGACGATGCTCGGCATCATCATCGGCGTGATGAGCATGGTCATGCTCGTGTCCATCGGGCAGGGCGCAACCGGTTCGGTCACGGGCGCAATCTCCGATATGGGTTCCAACCTGCTGACCATATCGATCACGGATGAGGACGTATCGCTCACGCGGGAGGACTTTGAATCGCTTTCCGATTACGAGGCCATCGCGGGCGTAGCGCCGTATGTCACGGCGTCGGGCGTCATGCGCGCCGGCGCAAACTATACGAACGTCACCGTCTACGGCGTGACGGAAGCCTTTATGGACGTCTCGGATCTGGACGTACAGGCAGGACGCGGCATCGTTCCCTCCGACCTGGAATGGCGCACAAATGTGGCTGTAATCGGCGTGGAGGTCGCGGGCGAGCTGTTTGAAAGCTACGATGTGATCGGCAAAACCGTGACCATGGACGGCAGGACGTTCACCATCGTCGGCCTGCTCGAGGAGAGCGGCTCCGATCTCACGGGTTCGCTCGACAGCCGCGTACTGATCCCGCTTACCACGGGTCAGCGCATGGCCGACAGCAGCGCCGTCTCCTCCTGCTATGTGGCTGCCAGAACGACCGAGCAGGTGGCGCTGGCGGAGGCGCTTGCTGAGCGGGAGATGCTGCTGCTCACGCGCGATGAGGATGCCTACAGCGTCTACAACATGACCTCGCTGCTCGACACGCTTGACGACGTTATGAGCACGCTCTCGCTCATGCTCGGCGGCATTGCGGCCATTGCGCTGCTCGTCGGCGGCATCGGCATCATGAACATCATGCTCGTATCCGTAGCCGAGCGCACGCGTGAAATCGGCATTCGCAAGGCCATCGGCGCACAGCGCGTGCATATTCTGCTGCAATTTCTGATCGAAGCCTGCGTGCTCTCCATCCTCGGCTGTCTGATCGGTCTGGTGCTCTCCGCGCTCGGGCTGGCCGCGTTCTCCGCCATTGCGGGCATGACGGTGGAGATCGAGTGGCGCGCGGCCGTAGCGGCCATTCTGTTCAGCGCCGGCATCGGCGTGGTGTTCGGCAGTTATCCGGCGGCCAAGGCTAGCCGCATGACGCCCATCGACGCCTTGCAGCGCCGGTAGCCGCACGGAGCCGGCGTCATAGGGAGCGTTTGCCGGCATCCGCATTCCTTGGGGTTGTTGATTCCTGACCATCAACAACCCTTTTTGTTTTGACATCACAGCGGGTTTCGTGTAGAATGAAGGTAATTTAACGGGAGGAGATCCATCGCAGCATGCAGTTTCAAGGCAGTTTCACGATCGATCGCAAAGAGAACATTCACTACAACTTGTTCGTTTCCCGCAACCGGCTGATCCTGATGACCATCATCGTGTTCGTGGTCATCACCGCCATGCTCGGCGTGACCAACTACGGGCAGACGCAGTCCCTTGCCGATGCGGCGGTGGCGTCCCTGCCGATGGCGCTGGCAGGCTCCGTGCTGTTCCTTCTGATCAACGGCATCGCGTTGGTCATGCGCGTGAATCAGTCCTACAAGCAGAAAAAAGCGTATGACTTTCATCAGGATATTCTGATCGACGCCGAGGGCGTTCACGCCTCCTCAGAGCGGGGCGGCGCGCTGCTCAAATGGGAAAAAATCGAACAGATACGTGAATCCGGCCGTGCATTCTACCTGTTTCTCTCCAAGGCGCAGGCCTATGTGCTTCCCAAGGGACAGCTTGCGGATAAAGAACAGGATGCGGCCTGCATCCGCTCACTGTTTCGCGAGCACCTCGATGCCGCCAAGCTGAAGATCAAAAAATAGGCCGGGTCGCCCAATCCATTGTATTGCAGCAAATTTTCGGCGTTTTGAACAAACGCGGCTTCGCCGATGCTGCAAAAGTGCGCTTACCCGCATGAGCGGCGTTCATAAGGCAGTGATTGAGAACAGTCGGCCGGCTGTCCTCATTTGCTATATGTGCAATGCGTTTTCTTATTCTCATGTCGAACCTACTATATAATAACAGCAGAAAAACAAACTGAAATTTGTAAGACTGGAAATATAGAATCTGGGGTCATAAGTTATGAAATTATTCAATTGGGGTGGCAGAGAATAAAGGCATATTTCTTTGATCAAATAGGCTATGAATATTTAAGGAGAACAATGAAGTATGAACAAATTAGTTTTAAGACCGATTAGTACTGCTGAAGATAAGAACGCTTTTGTAAACGAAATCCAAGAAGCCTTTCAAAAAGCTTATGAAAAAGAGTTTGGGGAATTTGGAAAAACAATTCTTCCCACAAAAGATATTGATGAGTCGTTTGAAACGAAAGGCGCTGAAGCCTATATTGCAGAAATCGACGGGCAAAGAGTTGGTGGAACACTAGTCGTTATAGATGATAAAACCGGGTACAATTCGCTTCATCTTTTATATGTGAAATCAGATTCACAGAATACCGGAAACGGATATAAGGTATGGCAAGCAGTTGAAAAACTACATCCCGAAACAAAGGTATGGGAAACACATACACCATATTTTGATAAACGCAACATTCATTTCTATGTAAATCGTTGTGGTTTCAAGATCGTAGAGTTCTTTAACCCTAAGCATAAAGACCCGCATCAAGCGGACGGCAGTACAGGCAATATACCGGAGGAAAATAATTATTTCTTCCGATTTGAAAAAGATATGAATTAACAGAATTATTCGTGGATGTGGTTCCGGCTTTCGATTCACCAAAACCTGCCACCTGAGGGTAAGTTTCTGCCATGACGCCAAGTTTGTCACCGGCGTCTTGTTGGGACGTGTCTGTCCCAAACCCAGCATTAAAAAATGCCATGTATCATGCTCGATACATGGCATTCGACTGTTTTTTGAGCTCCCGTCCAAGCCGGTGCGCGCCCTTTTTCACGGCGTTCCTCACGATCCCTTTGCCGCAACAAACGCCACGCCGCAGCAGCCCGGGCCGATGTGCGCGCCGATGGTGGGACCCAGATTCCGCCCGTTCGCCTCGTCCACATCAACCCCCTTCTCCCGAAGCCGCGCGACCATGGTTTTGAGATTGAAGACGTCCCGCGAATAGATCGGATAGATGGGAAACGCCGGATCGAGCCGGTACGATTCCACTCTGGCAACCAGCGCGTCGATGGAGCGCTTCATGCCGAAGCTCTTGTTGACAACCGCCACCGCGCCGTTCTCATCCAAATGAATGACCGGCTTGAGATGCGAGAGCGTGCCGATGGCAGCGGAGGTTCTGGACAGGCGTCCGCCCTTGTACAGATATTCGAGCGTATCCATGCTGGCATACACCTTGACGCGCGGCTGCAGCTCCCGCAGCGCCTCCGCAATCTCCCGCCCGCTGCATCCCCTGTCGCGAAGGGTCACGGCATAATCGACCAATACCTGAATGCCGGTCGTCGCACTCTTGCTGTCGATCAGGTAGATGCCGCTGCCGCCTGCATCCTCCCGCGCAAGGCATGCGCCCTGATAGGTGCCGCTGAGGCTGGAGGAGAGCAGGACCGCCACCAATTCGTCGCCGGCTTCGACAGCCGACCGAAAATGCTCGGCAAAATCGAGCGGCGTGGGCTGCGACGTTGCCGGGAACTGCGTTTCGAGCTTTTTATAAAACGCTTCCTTGGACAACTCGACCCCGTCCAAAAAGGCTTCCTCCCCGAATCGAATCGCGATTGGCACGCATTCCAACCGCCGCTGCCGCAGCTCCTCCTGTCCGTAATCCGCTCCTGAATCCACTAAAATCCGTACCATATCCCATTATTCCTTCCCGTTGATCACCCTGCGCAGGATCTTTGCCACCTGCTGCACCATCTGTGCGGTGACATTGGTGTTGTCCACGCCGAATTCGCGCACGACCTCTTCCACCAGCTTGAGAATTTCCTCCCGCTGCTGCAAAAAGACCGACTCCCCCTTTGGCAGAAGCCGCAAAAACACCAACCGGTGATCCGCCTCGCTGCGCACCCGGCACAGATAACCCTTGGCCTCCATGGCGGAGAGCACGCGGTTCATCTGGCTCTTCAAAAGCCCCGTGTGCTGGCACAGCTCCGTAGCGGTCACATTTTGATCCCGCAGTCTGCTCAGCAGGCTGCACACATTGATCTCATTGAAGGTCATCTCCTTCATGAGGCGGTTGCTCCACAGGCTGGAGGACAGCGCCTGCCATGCATACACCAACTCTTCGCTCGCACAGCGGACATCTTCCATATCACGCCCTCCATTTCGTTCACTTTATCAACAATTAACAAAGTGAATTATAGTGGTGGCCGGCGGCAGTGTCAAGCATTGTTTTTTGCTGCTTCCCGTCCGTTGTTCCAATCCAGTACCAAAACAAGGGTTCCCATTTTCCGGCGTCCTCTAAGCAGCATCCATTTTCGATCAGCGGTGGCAAGCCGCCGCAAAACAAAAGGCGTGCGGCATTCTCCATGCCGCACGCGCGTTATTGTCGATAGATTCTTATTTTCCTCCGAACAGCTTCGTGAAGAAGTCACCCACGGCGGCAAAGAACGACTTGACGTTTTCGTAGACGCGCGAGATCGTCTCCGACACCGTATTGACCGACTGCGCCGTCTTTGCAAGGCCGGTGAGGCGCTGCTGTAACTGTTTGGTATCCAGTCCCTCCAGCTTTCGCGTGAGCGACAGGAGCTGCTGCACCTGTGCGTCCGTCACGCTCACCTGATAGGCGGCGGCAATGCGCCGGATCTCATCGCAGACCTCGGCGTCGCTCATGCTCTGCGTCTGGTCCAGGATTTCCTTGAGCTGGGCAATGATCTGCGTCGCCTCTTCGCTGCCCACATACTCTGCCAGCTCGCCCGTGACCACCAGCTCCTCGGCGCCGACCAGCTTGGCCAGATCGTTCAATGCAACGCCCGTGATATCCTCATACGCCTTGTAAGCGCCGGTCAACGCGCCCGTACCCGACACGGGGAACGGTGCGGAAACGATCACTCTGGCGTCGGTAATACCCGCCGTGGTCAGCGCGTTCACATACATCTGCTCGGTGCAGTAATTGATATTGTAGATCTCGATGTCGAGACCGGAGCCCGGTTCAAGCGTGGTGATGTAGATACAGGAGAGTGCGACGCTGCCGATCTTGCGATCCGGCACAAGGCCCTCAAGGTATCTGCGTTCCTCCTGATTGGTTACGCTCAGCTCGCGCACGCTGCCCGGCTCGATCCCAAAGTCGCGGTAGACCGCCGCACGCTGCACATCGGTCAGATCCGCGCCCATGGTCACGCGCTGCTCTCCGACAAATGCCGCCGTATCGCCCGGCGTGGCTGTCGGTTCCGCAGTGGGCTCCGCAGTCGGTTCCACGGTGGGAGCAGCGGTTGGATCGGGCGTCGGTTCCGGTGCGGTCTCCTCGGTCTGGCTCGGCGTGGGCTCTACGGTCGGTTCTGGCGTTGCCTGCGCGTCCTCCGGCGCAGTGGTCTGCTCAACCGTCTGGATTTCGCCAAGGCGCAAATCCGATTCGGCTTTGCGCTCCGATTCCGCCAAGGCGGCGAAGGGTGTTGTGAGCAGCAGCATAGCGCCGCACAACGCCGCAATCATTTTTTTCATCATAAACAGCATCCCTCCTTGGATGGAAATCATCGGTTCGCACCGGCAGTATGCCGGCAGCTTCTCCGGATGGTGGGTAGTATAACACACTTCGATGAAAAGATTCAGCAGTTTCCTGTAAACTTTGTGTGACACCGTACCCTTTGGCGCTGTTCAAAAAAAATATGAAAAAAATGCAAAAAAGGTATTGTACTTTAGTATGGTAAAGTGGTAATATAATAGCAACGAAAACGAAACGAGGTTTATCACGATGAAATGCATGAAAAAATGGTTCGCACTGCTGACCGCTTGCCTGGTGCTCGCACTGACGCTGACCGCCTGCACGGCCGCACCGGCCACAAGCGATAAAACTGCGGCTCCTGCAAACGACCAAACTGCGGCCCCCGCAAACGAGGGAACGGAGCAGACCGATTGGGATTATATCAGCGGCAAGGGTACGCTGGTCATCGGCTACACGGTCTATGAGCCCATGAACTACCCGGATGAGACCGGTAAGCTGGTCGGCTTTGATACCGAGTTTGCCGAAGCGCTGTGCGAAAGGCTGGGCGTTACGCCGGAATTCGTCGAGATCGACTGGGACTCCAAGGAGCTTGAGCTCTCCAGCAAGAAGATCGACTGCATCTGGAACGGTCTGACCGTGAGCGAAGAGCGCAGAGCGAACATGGATTTCTCGTCCTCCTATCTCAAGAACGAGCAGGCCGTTGTCATCCGCACGGCGGATGCGGAGAAGTTTATCGATCTGGCGTCGTTTGAGGGTGCGTCCGTCGTCGCGGAAGAGGGCAGCGCAGGCGCGGCAACGATCGAGGCCGATATGCCGAGCGCCGCATTCACCGGTGTGTTGGCGCAGAGCGATGCGCTGTTGGAGGTCAAGGCCGGCACGGCCGACGCTGCGGTCATCGACGTCACCATGGCAAACGCGATGGTCGGCGAGGGCACGGATTATGCCGATCTCATGATCGTAACGGGCATCGACCTGATGGATGAAGAATATGCCGTCGGCTTCCGTCTCGGCAGCGATGTGACCGCGAAGGCCAACGAAGCCATCTCCGCCCTGCTCAGCGACGGTACGCTCAAGGCGCTGGCCGAGAAGTACGACCTCTCCGACCTGCTGATCGGCTGATCGGCGGCCGATCGGATCGGTTGATCGATTCCCCGTATATCCCGGGTGGGGGAGCGCCGCTTCCCCGCCCTGTTCTGTTCTCCCGCATCAATTTGGAAAGGACCCGCTTCCATGCAATTGTTTTTGAACGTCACCGGCAAACTGCTGGCAGGCGCATCGCAGGCCGCCATCATCTTCGCACTGACGCTCGTCGCCGCGCTGCCGCTCGGGCTGCTGATCGCCTTCTGCTCGATGAGCCGCTTCAAGCCGCTGCGCGCACTCTCGCGCACCTTCGTCTGGATCATCCGCGGAACGCCGCTGATGCTGCAGGTTGTGATCGTTTTCTACGGCCCCGGCCTGATCTGGGAAGTGCAGGGCTTTGACCGCATGACGGCGGTGGTCGTGGCATTTATCATCAATTATGCCGCGTACTTCTCCGAGATCTATCGCGGCGGCATCGAGAGCATTCCCAAGGGCCAATACGAAGCGGCGCAGGTGCTCGGCCTGACCAAAGCGCAGACGTTCTTCCGCGTGATTCTGCTGCAGGTCGTCAAGCGCATCGTACCGCCCATGAGCAATGAGATCATCACGCTGGTCAAGGATACGTCGCTCGCGCGCGTGATCGCCATCCGCGAGATCATCATGGAGGCACAGACCTTCATCAAAACGCAGTCGCTGCTCTGGCCGCTGTTCTATGCCGGCGCGTTCTATCTGGTTTTCAACGGGCTGTTGACGCTGCTGTTCGGCTATCTCGAGCGCAGACTCAGCTACTTTAAGGCATAACGAAAGGGAGGCGCGGCGATATGGCAATTCTTGAGGTCAACCGTTTGAAAAAGAGCTTCGGATCGACCGAAGTACTCACCGGCATCGATTTTTCGCTCGAACGGGGCGAAGTGCTGGCCATCATCGGCTCCTCCGGCAGCGGGAAAACGACGCTGCTCCGGTGCCTGAACTTTCTGGAAACGCCCAGCGAGGGCCGAATTCTGGTCAACGACGAGGTGCTGTTCGACGCGGACGACCCCGCCACACAGCGCGAGGGCGATATCCGCAGAAAGCGGCTGCATTTCGGGCTGGTGTTCCAGTCGTTCAACCTGTTTCCGCAGTATTCTGCAGTGAAAAACGTCATGCTGGCAATGGAACTGCAAGCAAAGGCCAAGCCGGATTATCGCAGCAACAAGGCCGCCATCCGCGCCGAGATCGAGCAGCGCGCACTGCGGCTGCTCGATGAGGTCGGCCTGTCCGACAAGGCCGGTTTTTACCCGCACCAGCTCTCCGGCGGCCAGCAGCAGCGCGTGGCCATTGCGCGGGCGCTGGCGCTCGACCCGGATATTCTCTGCTTCGACGAGCCCACCAGCGCACTCGATCCGGAAATCTCCGGTGAAGTGTTGCAAGCCATTCGCCGTCTGCACGAGCGCAATATGACGATGGTCATCGTTACGCACGAAATGGGCTTTGCGCGCGAGGTTTCCACGCGTGTGATGTTCATGGCCGACGGCGGCATTCTGGAGCAGGGTACGCCGGAACAGATCTTCGGCAATCCCCAGACGCCGCGACTCCGGAGTTTTCTCTCGGCCGTACTGTAAGTGGCCTCGTCCTCCGGGTCTGCGTCACACGGCGCACCGTATGACGCTGCACCGGATAGTGCCTTTCACCCTTCTGCAAAAAGCCGGCTGACGCAAAAACGTCAGCCGGCCCTGTTTCATCCGATATTCACGGCACATCGACGGAGGAACCGTCCCCTCCTGCATCTGCGAATGTGTGATCCGCGCCGGTCTGCCGGTTGGGTTCGCCCGTTCCCCGCCGCCGGGGTTCTGCGCGGGCGCTGTGGCCGTTACTTGGTCAGCGTCTGCGGGAACGCCGCCATCTCCTCGTCGATGAGCTCGCTAAAATCCATCGGATTGCCGGACATGGACGCCAGCGTCAGCGCGTTCTCCTCGAGCGTGAACACAAAGTAGTTCTCGCTGTCCGCCGGGAAATAGATCTTGTTCTCCTTGATCTTAAACATGCCGGTCTCGTCCGGCTCGGTCATCTCGACGATAATCGATTCCAGATCGATCAGCTTAAAGACCTCCACCGCATACTCTTCAACGGACATGCCCATCGATTGTTTGAACATGCTGTCAATCGTTTCGCGGTCCAGACCGTCGCCGGCCGTCGCAAATATAGCGTCTATCATCGCCGTCTTCAGGCTCTCAAAGTAGGCCGCGACGGAATCCTCGGTCGCATCCCGGTCAACCGTCAGCCGATAGGATCTGTCCTCGTTCAGCGTGAGCTTCAAGAAAACCTCCAGCTTCATGTCGGAGCGCAAGTCCATGCCTTCGATTTCGCCCACCTGATCCGCTATATAGTCCGTCAGATCCAGCGTCCAATTCCATTCTCCCGCAACCGCCTTCTCCGGCGCCACGCCGCAGGCGCACAGCACCGCCGCCAGCAGCAGTATGCTCAGCAACACGCAAATCCGTTTTTTCATATTCCTTCCCATCCTTTTTCCACTTGAATTGTATCCCCCAGTATAACCAAAGCGGCGGGTTCTGTCAAATGACCGTCCGGGCGTCGTCCACCCGTGCCATCTGCTCCCGCTCCCCCTCCAGTTCGCCGGCGAACGGATAGGCAGCCGCAATTTTTTCGAAGGCCTGCGCCGCCTTTTTTGCCGCGGCTTCATCCCCATCGCGCAGCACCGCAACCGCATACCGCATGCGCTGCGTCGCCGGCAGCCCCTTTGCCTGCTTCCAAAAGCGCTCCAGCGCCGCAAGATCCGTTCCCTCGTATACCGGTTCGCCGCGCACCAGCGACAGAAACAGCAGCTCCTGCTGCACGAGCAGGCGATGGATGCCGGGCATGGCCTTCGCCTGTGCCAGCAGCCGGCGGCCGAGGCAAAGCGCTGCATCGTCCTGCTGTGCATCCAGCGCGCGGCACAGAGCGAAATAGCCGACGCTGCATACCAGCGCGTCCGCTTCATCAAAGCGCTCCGGTACGGAAAACCAATCCTCCGGCATATCGCGCAGGCGCTCGCCCATTGTCTGCCGCTCGTTGATGAGCAACTGCTGGCGCATGGCCCGCCGCGCCTCCGGCGAACGCGCCAGATCGAGCGCATTTCTGCCATCGTTATGGACCATCTGGAGTTTGAGCGGCACGCCGTTCATCAGCGCCAGCCCGACGCCGACGGCGGCAAGCAGCCAAAGGAAGCATCCGCCCCATGTGCGGCCCGGGACGAGCAGCGCCGCGGCCGCCGACACAGCCGCTACGAGAACGTTCATCAGACACCCACCCAGATGGTAGAGCACGACCGGCATGTTCTCCTGTGCCTGTGGCGCAGAGAGCAGGCATTGACCGCCCGTCCCCGGCAGGGAAAACCGGCCAAAACGCAGCCCGTCCCTCCCCCGGAACAGCATCAGGCTGCCAATGCGAAACGAACAGAACCGATAGCCCGTCAACAGGCCGAACACGAGATGCCCCGCCTCATGCAAAAGCATCTGCAGGTACAGCGCAATCAAGAGCAGCAGGAAGAGCAGCCATACCGCCCACGGCGCATCGCTCGCCTCCTCCGGCGCCGCGGCAAAGCAGAGCAGCACCAGCGCCATTCCGAAGGCGGCTCCCACGATCAGGCTCAGGATGATGAACAGGGCTTGTTTCCAGCGTTTCTGCATGATTCAGCGCTCCTCCGCACGGTTTTCCAACATTATATCAGCAGACAAGAAAAATGTCATTGACAAGCGCGTGGTTTTATGGTTCAATTATGCTGTTTCGTGTTTAGTAAGTGTAAACACAGGGTTTAGAAGGGGTTGACTTCAATGGAGATCGGCAACAAGATCAAACAGCTCCGCTTGCAGCGGGGGCTGACGCAGGAGGAGCTTGCCGCCCGCACCGAACTGTCCAAGGGATTCATCTCCCAGCTCGAGCGCGACATCACCTCCCCCTCCATTGCAACGCTGATGGATATTCTCGAAGCGCTGGGCACCGACGTCGCGGCCTTTTTCAACGAAACGCAGAACGAAAAGGTGGTCTACGGCGCGGAGGATATGTTTATTAAGGAAGCGGCGGATGGCAGCAGCATCCGCTGGCTGGTGACGAACGCGCAGCGCAATGCGCTCGAGCCCATTCTGGTGACGCTCCCGTCCGGCGCGGCGACGGAGCCGGATGATCCGCACGAGGGCGAGGAGTTCGGCTATGTACTGCAGGGCGCGGCGACGCTGCTGCTGGGCGAAACGCGCTACCGGCTGCACAAGGGCGACAGCTTCTATTTCCGGCCGACGGCGCCGCACTACCTGCGCAACAGCGGCAGGAGCGAGGCGCGCATTCTCTGGGTTTCCACGCCGCCATCGTTTTGACGGCAATTTCCGCTCTGATGTCTTGTGGGGAGGCAATACGCTATGAATGACAAGCACCTGATTGAGCTCATCGACGTTTCCAAGGACTATGCCGGCGACGTCGCTCTGGAGCATGTAACGCTGTACATCAAGGACGGCGAGTTCCTGACGCTGCTCGGCCCCTCCGGCTGCGGCAAAACGACGATGCTGCGCCTGATCGCCGGCTTTATCATGCCGACAACGGGCCGCATCGAGATGGACGGCGTAGACATCGCGACCGTGCCGCCCTACAAGCGCCGCATCAATACGGTGTTTCAAAAGTACGCACTGTTTCCGCATTTGAACGTGTTTGACAACATCGCCTTCGGCCTGAAGATCAAAAAGATGGATAAGAAGGTCATTGAGCAAAAGGTCAACGCCATGCTCGATCTCGTCAACCTCAAGGGCTACGGCAAGCGCTATGTGGAGCAGCTCTCCGGCGGGCAGCAGCAGCGCGTTGCCATTGCGCGCGCGCTGGTCAATGAGCCGCAGGTACTGCTGCTTGATGAGCCGCTCGGTGCGCTCGACCTAAAGCTGCGCAAGGAGATGCAGGTGGAGCTCAAGCGCATGCAGCAGCGCCTCGGCATTACGTTTATCTATGTGACGCACGATCAGGAGGAGGCGCTCACCATGAGCGACACCATCGTTGTAATGAACGAAGGCCAGATACAGCAGATAGGCACGCCCACGGATATTTATAACGAACCCAAGAACGTGTTCGTTGCCAAATTCATAGGCGAAAGCAACATACTGCCCGGCATAATGAAAAAGGATTTGCTCGTTAACTTCATGGGCAGGGACTTTGAGTGCGTGGACAGCGGCTTTATGAAAAACGAGCACGTTGACGTTGTGGTAAGGCCGGAGGATATAGACATGGTAAGCGACGCGGACGCCGACGCGCACCTTCACGGCAAGGTAAAGAGCGTGTTGTTCATGGGCGTGCATTACGAATTCCTTGTTGAGTGCGGAAGCGTTACGCTGACGATACATTCAACCGACTATGTTGCCCCCGGCAGCGACGTTGGCATAATAATCCTGCCTGACGCTATCCACATAATGCACAAGAGCGTTAAGCCAGAGGAGCTTGATTTTACCACGGCGGACGAACTCCTGGAGGCGGAGATGGACGCGGAGCTGGAGGATAAGGACGAATGAAGCGCAAGGTGTTCGCCTATCCGTACATAGTATGGATGGCGCTGTTTATAGCGGTGCCCATGGTGTTCATATTCTATTATGCGTTCAATGTGGACGGCAGCTTCAGCTTTTCCAAGGCCTGGGCAACGCTGAGCGACATTTCAAAATGGCGCGTATTATGGGTCAGCATAGAAATTGCCGCCGGAACCACCATATTCTGCCTGCTGCTGGGCTACCCCGTGGCATACATTCTTTCCAATATGCGAAAGTCCATAGCCGCTTTCATATCGGTGCTGTTCTTCGTGCCGATGTGGATGAACTTTGTGCTGAGGACATATGCATGGCAGGCCATATTGGAATACGCAATACCAAATATGCTCGGCTGGACGGATAAGACCCTTACCGGCAGCGTATGGGCGGTTATGATGGTGCTGGTATATAACTTTATACCATTCATGGTAATGCCGCTTTATAATTCGCTTTCAAAGATAGACAGAAGCCTTATCGAAGCTTCGGGCGACCTTGGTGCGAACGGACGCATGACCTTCTTTAAGGTGGTGCTGCCGCTGAGCGTGCCGGGCATAGTTTCGGGCATAACAATGGTGTTTATCCCCGCCATAACGGCCTTCACCGTGCCCGCGCTTATAGGCAACGGCAACTATAATCTTTACGGTAACGAAATTGAGATGGCCTTCAAGCAGGCCGCAGGCAGCGCAGGCAGCGCGGATTATTCCGTGGGCAGCACGCTTGCGATAATTCTGCTGATATGCGTGTTCATAAGCACGGCTGTAATGAACCGCTTCGATAAGGATCACGAGGAAGGGGGCAACCTGCTGTGAAAAAAGTAAAGCCGTTCAGGTATGTTTACCTTGCGCTGATGCTGCTGTTCCTCTACCTTCCGATAATTTACCTTATAGTGTTTTCGTTCAACGATTTTTCTACCGGCAGGCGCGTGTCCTACGCAAACCTTGGCCGCTGGAACGGATTCACGCTGGAGAATTATACCAACGTTTTTGCCGGAGAGGCCGGCAGCGCCCTGCTGCTCACGCTTGAAATCGCACTTATAACAAGCGTTGTTGCAACGGTTATAGGCACCTTCGCCGCAATAGGCATAAACTCCATGAAAAAGCGGCCAAAGAGCATCATTTTGAATATATCGCAGCTGCCCATGGTCAATCCGGATCTGGTAACGGGCATAACGTTCATGATGCTTTTTGCCTTCGTAAACAGCGTGCTTGCCAACATGGGCGCGGATAGGCTGAGCGATATTGTAAAGCTGCTCATTGCGCACATATCCTTCAGCATACCGTATGTTATCTTTTCGGTAATGCCGCGGCTCAAGCAAAGCTCGTCCATGCTTTACGAAGCGGCGCTCGATCTTGGCTGCACGCCCATGCAGGCCATGTTCCGCGTGATAATTCCGGACATTATGCCCGGCATAACATCCGGCTTCATAATGGCGCTCACAATGTCGCTGGACGACTTTGTGGTCAGCTATTTTGTAAGCGATCTAAGGAGCACATTGTCCGTATATATGTATTCCGCCGCGCGCGGAGCAAAGGGCGTTAATCCCGCCCTTGCAACGATTATATTCATCCCCCTCGTAACGCTGCTGCTTATCGTTAACCTGAGGCGCATCAGCAAGGAACGCGAGGATGAGATACAAAACAAAAAAGTGAAGATGAAAGGATAGGAGAAAAAATGAAAAAATTCTTTTGCTTTGCGCTTGCCATCATGATGCTGTTCGCCTTCGCCGCGTGCAGCAACAGCAGCGACGGCCCCGCCGCTAACGGCGACAACGAGGTTTTTGCCGACGGCGATCAGTACAGCGAAATAGGCGGAGAGCTGAACATACTCAACTGGGGCGAGTATATAGACCCCGAACTCATAACCCTGTTTGAAGAAGAAACGGGCGTTAAGGTGAACTACGTTGAAATGACCAGCAATGAGGAAATGCTGATAAAGCTTAAATCTTCCGATTGCGTATACGATATGTGCTTCCCCAGCGAATATATAATAGAACAGCTTATCGCAAGCGATTTGCTGCTGCCGCTGGATATGGACAAAATACCCAACGCCAAGAACATAATGCAGGATAAGCTTGAAATAACCAACTCCTTCGACCCCGGCAACAAGTATTCCCTGCCCTATATGTGGGGCACGGTGGGCATACTTTACAACACCACCATGGTTGAAGAGCCCGTAACAAGCTGGGGCATACTTTGGGACGAAAAGTACGCGGGCCAGATTTGGATGTATGACAGCGTGCGCGACTCAATCGGCATAACGCTCAAATACCTGGGCTACGACCTCAATACCCGCAGCGAGGCCGAAATCGCCGAAGCGCGCGACCTGCTCATTGCCCAGAAGCCGCTCAGGAAAGGCTTCGGCACGGATAACATGCGCGCCAGCATGATAAACGGCAAAGCCGCAATGGCCGTGATATACTCCGGCGATGCTTTCGTCTGCATGGATGAAAACGAGGATCTTGCCTACGCCGTGCCGGAAGAGGGCAGCAACGTTTGGTTTGATAACGTGGTAATTCCCAAGAGCGCGAAGAACGTTGAAGCGGCGCATGCCTTCATCAATTTCTTAAACGATGGCGCAATCGCCGCGCGCAACACGGAATATATCTACTATTCCACGCCCAATCAGGCCGCCATGGACAGGCTGGACGAATACTTCACCGGCAATGAAGCCTATAACCCGCCCAAAGAGGTGCTGGACCGCTGCACGGTGTTCCATGACCTTGGCGATTTTGTAAGCGTATATAACGAAGCCTGGAACGCCATAAAGATGAAATAAGCTTATGGCAGGCGTGATAGACAAATTATTTACACCGAAAAACATGGTGGCTCCCTCGCTTGTAAAGGGGGAGCTGCCTTCTGCTAAACAGGCATACGGCAAATGCCTTTCAATAGCATGGCCAAGCGCGATAGAAAGCGTGCTGGTGGCGCTGGTGTCAAGCGTGGATACCATGATGGTAAGCTCGCTCGGCCCCAAGGCCATATCCGCCGTGGGCGTAACGGGGCAGCCGCGTATGCTTATGATGACGGCTATATTGTCGCTCAATATGGGCGTTACGGCTGTTGTTGCAAGGCGGCGCGGCGAAGGGGACATGATAGGCGCATCCAAAACGCTAAAGCAGTCGCTTTGGATAAACCTTATGCTGGGCGCAATAATGGCCGCCATATCCTGCTTTTTGACGGAGCCTATAATGCGCCTTGCCGGTGCGCAGGCGGAATACATTGCCGATTCCGTGGCGTATTTCCGGATAATTATGAGCGGGCAGTTCTTCGCCTGCATAGGCATGACCATAAACGCCGCGCAGCGCGGCTGCGGAAACACAAAGGTGAGCATGCGTTCAAACGTTACGGCGAACCTTGTGAACATAGTGTTCAATTATCTGCTTATTAACGGAAATTTCGGCTTCCCCAAGCTGGGCGTGGTCGGCGCGGCTATTGCAACAGCCATAGGCCACATGGTCGCCTTCCTTATGGCGCTGTACAGCGTTGTGCATCCGCATAAGGGCGAGCTTAACATTGTGGATGGCGGCAAGTGGGGTTTCGATAAAAAAACGCTTTCCAGCGTAACAAAGGTGGCCACCGGCGCGTTTACCGAACAGATAAGCTTGCGCGCGGGGCTTTTTGCGTTCTCCAGCATTATTGCCCGCCTTGGCACCATTCAGTTCGCCACGCACCAGATAAGCATGAGCCTGAGCCAGCTCATATTCTCCTTTGCCGATGGGCTGGGCGTTGCGTCAAGCAGCCTTGTGGGGCAGGGGCTTGGCATGAGGCGGCCCGATCTTTCCACCGTTTACGGCAAAATAGGCCAGCGCTGCTCCATGCTAATAGGCTTTACGCTTTCGCTTCTGCTCGTAATTTTCCGCAGGCCGCTTTACGGCCTTTTTACCGACGACGCCCAGGTAATAGCCCTTGGCATGAGGCTTTGCTATTTCGTTGCGGCCGTTTGCATGATACAAACGTCGCAGGTGGTCATTTCCGGCTGCCTTCGCGGCGCAGGGGATTCGCGCTATGTTGCGGTAACCAGCTTTGTGAGCATAGGCACGTTCCGTGTGGGGCTGTCGTATCTTCTGTGCTACCCGCTCGGCATAGGCGTATACGGCGCGTGGATAGGCTTTCTTGTAGACCAATGCACGCGGCTTGTGTTAAACTATACCCGGTTCCATCGCGGAGGGTGGACAAAAATAGAACTGTAAAGAGGACTGCATGAACAGGACTGTAAAAACAATGATCTACTGCGCGCTGTTCGCGGCGCTTACCGCCGTATGCTCGCAGTTAGCCATTCCCATTCAGCCCGTGCCCATCAACTTGGCGCTGCTCAGCGTATATATCGCGGGCGGCCTTCTTGGCGGCGGCATGGGCGCGGCAAGCCAGGCCGTGTTCCTTTTGATAGGGGCGGTTGGCGTGCCTGTGTTCGCGGGGTTCCGCGGAGGGGTGCAGGCGCTTGTCGGCCCCACTGGCGGCTACCTTATCGGTTACGTTGCGGCGGCGTTTGTTACGGGCGTGATTGTAAAGCGCCTGGGTGCAAAGCCGCTGAAAATCGCACTTGCGTGCGCGGTGGGCATGGCGGCATGCTATGCGCTGGGCACGGCGTGGTATTGCGTGCAGAGCGGCACGCCGGCATTGGCGGCGCTTAGCACGTGCGTATTTCCCTTCCTTCCGGGCGACGCGGTAAAAATAGCCGCCGCGGCGCTGCTTGTACCGAGGCTGAAAAGGGTAATAAAGCTATGATAGATAAACACGAAACCAACAGATACTTAAAGCGGCTGCATGCGCTGGGTTACAGCCTTGCTCCGCTTGGCGTGGAGTTCAGAAAGGATAACAAGCCGTATTTCTGCACGCCCAAGTATTCAAACATAATAGGCTGGGCAGGAGTGGACGGAATACACTTCTGCTGCATATTCGGCTATTCGGACGCGGTGTTTGCGGTAAGCCCCATGAACGCGCCGGGCGAATACATTCACATAGTTGCCGAAAGCATAGGGGATTTCATAAGCCTGCTGCTTGCAACGGGGGACAGCGCCGCGCTGGAGCAGGCGTGGCAATGGGACAGGGAGCAGTTTGAAGCATTCGTGCGGGAAAGCAAGGCCAACGCCCCGCACGAGGTTATAGACATGGTGGGGCTGAAGCTGAAGCTTAGACCCATGCGCGACCCGTATGGCTATATACATAATCTTCAGCAGAATTTTGATTACAGCAAAATTGTGCCCCGCACCGATGATGCCGAGAAAAACGCATCCGCGGACGGCGGCAAACCGCCGAGAAAAAAGCGCACCCCGAAGCCGGCGCAGGGAAGCTCCGAACCGCGAATGAAGGTATACTTTGAAAACAGGCGCAAGGGGCGCATAGGCCAGGAGATAAGGATAGAGCGCCGCTTTAATTGGGCAGAGCGAGAATGGTTCGTGCCCTGTATATACACTTTCCGCTACGGCATGGCGGTTGATTTGTGCATGAAGCTATGCGATGCGCACGGGCCTATGGACATTAGGCCGAGCATAGCCCTGAACGGCGATTTGATACGCTATTCCGTGGGCAGCAGCACATGCTATTATGCGGAAAATGAATACAACGAGGATGAAGCGGTCGCCTTTGTCAGCAGCTATGGGCTTGACCCTAAGGCCGACTATATGTTCAGCCGCTGGTTCTTCCCGTGGGTAACCACGCTAAAGCCCATAATAACGGAGCTGCGGATTCAGATGATAGCCGAGCCGCGCCCGATATCGGCAGGCAATTTCATGATACAGCAGGGCGAAAGCGCAAAGCTTACGCATCCCGTAACGCACGATGTATATACCCTTACCGCGCTGAGCATAGAGCAAAAGACAATGGGCAAAAGGGCATTCGGCGTGAGCAACTATGAAATGCCCCAAAACATGACCGTAATGAAATACACCGTTTCTCCCGATGCCGGCAGCTCCATTATAGTAACCGATGCCGAGCCGGGAGACAACCCGCGCCCCCGCGGCACAGGCCTTGGCGGCAGGACTGCGGCGATAGGCGTGATAGGCGGCGCGGACGGCCCCACCACGCTTTATATGAACAACGATAAAAATGCCCGCGTGGCATGCTCCGCGCTGCGCTTTGAAAAAAGCTCCCGTCCCGTAAAATGGCACGCAGAGTTCCTCTACAAAGAATATGAGGATGCGGAAGAAAGGCTGATGTAGCGGGCTTCCGCCCGCGGTGAAATCCGTTCTTACGAACGGGTGAAATTGCGCTGACGCGCAGTGAAATATTGCTTGCGCAATGTGAAATCCGCCTTACGGCGGGTTAGCGTAAGAGATTGTGAAGATATGGTGGACGCTGTGCGTCCCCTTGTTTTTGCCAAAGGTTTATAAGATGTGGAGTAGGGGCCGTCATTGGCGGCCCGCCGAGATTGTACAAGAGTTTGTGTATACCGCCCAAAGACTCCCCTGCCGGGGAGCTGGCAATACGCCGCAAGGCGAATTGACTGAGGGGTTGACGTAAACAAGAGCAGCCACGCTGCACCCCCTCCGTCTGCTCGCTTTGCTCGCATCCACCTCCCCTTGCAGGGCAGGCTGGCGGTAACGCCACCCAAAAGCTGTCCCCGCGTGCGGGGAAAGTGGACACGAACGGAGTGAGTGGCCGAAAGGGGAACAGCTCGGAGTCGCCGAGCGGTTTTACTATCCCCCCCTAAGCTTCGCTTACGCTCAGCAGCTCCGCCCCCATAAATGGTGGCGCCTTTTGGTGCAGTACAAACACGGCGTACAGTGCCGT
>ERZ857882.895-NODE-895-length-37012-cov-4.039776_pt1 | contig 37012 bp, 27 predicted proteins | sample MGYA00519697_ERZ857882 | MGnify/ENA primary metagenome ERZ857882 (study PRJEB31778, sample SAMEA3449373) | human gut metagenome | biome: human gut; feature: human-associated habitat; material: faeces | place: United Kingdom | collected 2010/2012 ...
AAGACCGTCGTCACCGGTATCGAAATGTTCCACAAGCTGCTCGACTACGCCGAGGCTGGTGATAACATCGGTACCCTGCTCCGTGGTGTTGCCAAGAACGAGATCGAGCGCGGCCAGGTTCTGTCCAAGCCCGGTTCCATTCACCCCCTCACCAAGTTCGTTGGTCAGGTTTACGTCCTGAACAAGGACGAGGGCGGCCGTCACACCCCGTTCTTCAACAACTATCGTCCTCAGTTCTATTTCAGAACTACTGACGTTACCGGTATCATCTCCCTTCCCGAGGGCGTAGAGATGTGCATGCCCGGCGATAACATCGATATGACTGTTGAGCTTATCGCTCCCATCGCTATCGAAGAGGGTCTCCGCTTCGCTATCCGTGAAGGCGGCCGTACCGTCGGCTCGGGCGTTGTTATCAAGATTATCGAGTAATTGACGCTTCTTGATCCCGTAGGTTTTCCTGCGGGATCTTTTTTTATGCCGATTTATCTGTTTTTAATAATCAATATCCAAAAAGTACGGGCGTTTTTATTGATTTATCTCGGCGGGTATGATAAAATTAATTGAAAATTTTATCACAGGAGTGAAGTAAATGGGAAAGTTAAACAATATCGACAAGGCCGCAGCGGGTAAAGGCTCCGGCATCAACACACTCTGGCAGTTTGTCAAGTTCATCGTCGTCAGCCTCGGCGCCTGCATCGTTCAGGTTGCATCTCTCGCGATTCTTTACAACATCCCCGCGATCAAGGCTCTGAGCACGCAGGCATTCCACTGGTTCGTCTTTGACTATCCGGTCATCGAGGGTCAGCGCTGCGGACTTGCGCTCTTCATTGCATTCAACGTTTCGAACCTTCTGGCGCAGATAGTTGCATTCTTTATCAACAAGGAAAAGACTTTCAACTCGGGCTCCAACACCGCTATTACTCTGCCCATATACATAATCTTCACCCTTGCTCTCGTTTGCTTCTCTGCGTGGTTCAACCCCGTAGTTTTCGAGTTCTGCACCTCGAAGTTCCATCTGAACAGCGGTCTTTCGCTCACTATAGCTACCGCTGTCTGCTCAGCTCTCCAGTTCTTCCTCTATTTCCCCGTGGATAAGATTCTTTTCCACAAGAAAAAGGAAGACAAGAAAGCAAAATAATCAAAAAATAAAAAGGGTCGGCGCAGATGTGCCGATCCTTTCGCTTTGTTAAATTACGCACCCTCCGCGCTTTTACGGAGAGTGCTGTATTTTATTTTCAGCTTCTCAGCCACTCAAGAGCCGCTTCAAGAGGGGAGTCGGTGGCGACATCCGGCTCGATAGAAGTCTCTTTGAATATCTCGCCCGTGCGTGCCTTGTCAAACGCGACGGTCAGATACATCTGCGCGCCGTCATACATGTTGTAGAGCATATTGACGCTCGTGTAGCCAGCGGTCGGTGCGCCGAAAGTCCTTGTGTTTTCGAGTCCTCTGAAGCAGAGCGTCAGAGCTTCGCCCGAGCTCGCAGTCATGTCGTCGGTAAGTATCGCAACGGGTACATTCAGCTTCTCTTCGGGATAGAGGCTCCTGCCGCCCGTGCCCGCATTGCTGACAACGCCGTTTTTGAGCGTGACTGGGATATCGTAGCTGCGGTAGTGATAATAAACCAATTCGCCGTCTGGCAGCAGCGACGAGACAGCCGTCGCCATCGGACCCATGTCACCGCCGGTGTTGCCGCGCAGGTCGAGCACAACGCCCTTTATTTTATCGCGGTTCTCGTGAATGAAGTCCTCCGCGACTTTTGCGTATTTCTGTCCCGCTTCGGCTGTGCCGAGGAAATCTTCGGCTGTGACGAGGAAATCGGGGAGTTTTATTATTGCAATATCGCCGTCGAGCGAAACGGTGGGCAGAACCTCGTCATAGCTCTCGGTTATGTCCTGCGATTCCGATTTTGTCATGAGCATTGAGTGCTTGCCGCCGCAAACCGAAAGAGCCTTTTTAATCGCGGGGTATGTGTCCTCATAGCTCTCGGCGTTTTCTATCATCTTGAGACATTCTTCGTAAGTGCTTTTCCACTCGTCGCTTCCCGAATATATCCCGCTTTTGCCTATGGTTGCAAGAGCGTCCTTGCCGTAGCGCTCTGCCGACGGCGGGACGAGATAAAATCCGAATGTCGGTCCGTATTTCATAACGACAGCCAACGCCGCAGCGATAATGATTATGAGCGGTGTGCATATTCCGAGCGCGATGCGCAGCTTCTTATTTTTGCTTTTGGTTCTCATAAAAACTCCTCCTGTCGATAATGATTATATCAAAAGAGTGGGTCGTTCTCAATAACAAAGCCTTACATTGTGCGCCTGAGTTCTTACATTTATGTAAGATTCGGCGGCGAAAAAAGTTGAAAAAACTATAAATTGGGTCTTTACAACCGATAAACAATATGATATAGTATTCACAGCAAAAAATCTTTAAGAGCGGTACAGAGATGCCGACAAGATGGTCATATTCAGTGCGGATAGGGTATATCTGCGTGTTTTTGTGCGATTTTGTCGGTGTGGCAGGATCGTATTTTTTTATGCTTCGGGGTGAGTAAATGGAGTTCAAGGCCTATATCATGGACAGCGCGGCGGTCAACCGTGCGCTCGCGCGGATATCGCACGAGATAATCGAGCGAAACGGCGATTCGGATGAGATATGCCTTGTCGGCATAATGAGAAGAGGCGCGCCGCTTGCGGATATTCTCGCCTCAAAGATCGAGAGCCTCGGCGTGAAGACGCAGAAAGGCTATCTCGACATCACGCTCTACAGGGACGACCTGAGCGAGAGCGCGAGTCAGCCGACGGTGAACTCCGGCAAGCTTGATTTTTCCGTTGAGGGCAAGACGGTCGTCATGGTCGACGATGTGCTCTACACCGGCAGAACGGCGCGCGCCGCGATGGATGCGATAATCTCCCTCGGCCGCCCGGCGAAGATACAGTTTGCAACGCTTGTTGACAGGGGACACAGGGAGCTCCCGATAGTCGCCGACTATGTCGGCAAGAACGTGCCGACCTCGCGCGGCGAAGTGGTCGTTGTGAAGATCCCGCCGTTCGACGATGAGACAAGCGTCTCAATATACAGCAAATAAGACTTTGACGCAGAAGCGGTTCACCGGGACTGTGTTGAGTATAGACAGGCAAAATTTGAGGAGGTCAATAGTATGAAATTGATTTACGGTATCAAAGACAAGCCGAAGTTCGGCAAGCTTATCGTCTTTGCGTTCCAGCAGCTGCTCGCGATTATGGCAGCGACCATCGCAGTTCCCATGATAACTTCGGGTGTTTATAACTGCGGCGAAGTGCAGATGAGCACTGTCGCGGCGCTCTTCGGCGCAGGCGCAGGCACCCTTGTATATGTTCTCTTTACGAAGGCAAAGAGCCCTGTTTTCCTCGGTTCTTCTTTCGCTTTCCTCGGCTCAATGGCAGCCGCTTTCGCAGGTGCGACCACCGTTGCGCTCGGCTATCTCGGACTGATTCTCGGCGCTGTGTTCGCGGGTCTCGTCTATGTTGTTATAGCAATAGCTGTCAAGATTTCCGGTGTCGGCTGGATCAATAAGCTCATGCCCGCCGCTGTTATCGGACCCACCGTCGCTATAATCGGACTTTCGCTCGCAGGAAACGCTATCGGCGATCTCCAGAAAGGCTCCTATGCAGTCAACGGCGAGCCGACCGCAAGCGTCTATGTCGCTATCATCTGCGGTCTCGTCACTCTCTTCGTGACAATGTTCTGCTCCGTCTTCGGCAAGAAGATGGTCAAGCTCATCCCGTTCATCATCGGCATCCTCTCCGGCTACGCTGTTGCGGCTATCTTCACCGTCATCGGCATCAAGACCGGAAACGACGCTCTTAGAGTTATCGACTTCAGCGGCTTCACTGCACTCGTTGCTGACGGTGTGGGAGTCAAAACCTTTGTTTCGATACCCGACTTCACCTTCCTCAAGGCTTTCGGCGCCTTCGGCGAGCTCAGCGGTTCTTACATAGCGGCTGTTGCAGTGGCTTATGTCCCCGTTGCATTCGTTGTCTTCGCAGAGCACATCGCTGACCACAAGAACATCTCTTCCATAGTTGAAACTGACCTCCTTGTTGAGCCCGGTCTCCACAGAACCCTGCTCGGCGACGGTATCGGATCGATGGTCGGCGCTGTCTTCGGCGGCGCACCGAACACCACTTACGGCGAGTCCATAGCCTGCGTGGCTATCTCCGGCAACGCTTCCGTTGCGACTATCGTCTGCACGGCAGTCCTCGCGATAATCATCGCGTTCCTTTCACCCTTCGCAACTTTCCTCGCTTCGATTCCCTCCTGCGTCATGGGCGGCGTGTGCATCTCGCTCTACGGCTTCATCGCAGTCAGCGGTCTGAAGATGATCCAGAAAGTTGACCTCGAAGATAACAGAAACCTCTTCGTTGTCTCTGTTATTCTTATCGCCGGTATCGGCGGCCTGACCGTCTCCTTCGGCAAGGTCACGATAACCTCCATCGCCTGCGCACTCATCCTCGGCATCCTGACGAATGTTGTGCTCGGCAACAGGGAGAAGAACAAAAAGGCTGAATAAGCCGATATAAAACAGAATCGGGCGGTACAGATTAGCTCTGTGCCGCCCGTTTTTTTGCTCTTCGCCGCAGGAAAATGTCCATATTGCGAAGCTTTGAACTAAACAAATATACATCGTGCATCATTATAGAGCACGCGAAACGGAAAATCAACCGTTATAAAGCGCCCGTCGTTCGTCAAATTGTACAGCTTTCGGGGTCAATTTTTGTGACAACGGACAGGGACTTTTATGGTATAATTAATAATCAAAAAGGGGTTCGATATCTTTAGCGGAGGAATATATGCTTTATAAAAAGAATTATCTCAACACCCTGTCCGATGAGCTGTTTCGCTCCCCGACGAGCGAATACCGCGCCGCGCCGTTCTGGGCGTGGAACTGCAAGCTCGAAGAGGACGAACTTCTGCGGCAGATAGAAATTTTTCATGAGATGGGCTTCGGCGGATTTCATATGCATGTCAGAACCGGCATGGATACGGAATATCTGAGCGACGAGTTCATGCATCTCATCCGCTCCTGCACCGACAAGGCGAAGAGTGAAAAAATGCTCGCGTGGCTCTATGACGAGGACAGATGGCCCTCCGGCGCCGCCGGCGGAATAGTCACGAAAGATAAGCGCTTTCGCGCGCGCCACCTGCTCTTTACCGTAAGACCATATGACGGCTCTGCGGGCTTCACGGACGACTCCACATCGCGCGGAGTGCGCTCCGAGGACGGCGAGCTGCTTGCCTGCTACGACATAGTGCTCGATTCCGACGGATATTTGAAGAGCTACAGGCGCATCGGTGAGAACGACCCTGCCGAGGGGACGAAGTGGTACGCCTATCTTGAAATAAGCGGCGCGAACCCGTGGTATAACGGTCAGGCTTATCTCAACACGCTCGACAAAAAGGCGGTCGAACGCTTCGTTGAGGTCACTCACGAGCGGTACAAAGAGGTCGTCGGCGACGAGTTCGATGAAACTGTCCCCGCAATTTTCACCGACGAGCCGCAGTTCACGCGCAAGACGCTCATGGACAACTCGACCGACACGGACGACCTCATCATGCCGTGGACGGACGATTTTGCAAAGACATATTCAGATACATATTCTCAGGATATAATGGAGTTCCTGCCGGAGATATTCTGGGATCTGCCGGACGGAAAGGTTTCCGCCGCCCGTTACCGCTATCACGATCATATTGCGGAGCGGTTCTCTTCGGCGTTCGCCGATACAGTCGGCGGCTGGTGCCGCGAAAACGGCATCGCGCTGACGGGTCACATGATGGACGAGCCGACGCTCGAAAGCCAGACGGGTGCGCTCGGCGAAGCTATGCGCTCATACCGCTCGTTCGGGCTGCCCGGCATTGATATGCTCTGCTCGTGGAAGGAATACACGACCGCGAAGCAGGCTCAGTCCGCCGCGCATCAGTTTGGCTATGAGGGCGTGCTCTCCGAGCTCTACGGCGTCACCGACTGGGACTTCGACTTCAGAGGACACAAACTCAATGGCGACTGGCAGGCGGCTCTCGGCGTCACGGTGCGCGTGCCGCACCTGTCGTGGGTCTCCATGGCAGGCGAGGCGAAGCGAGACTATCCCGCCTCGATAAACTATCAGTCCCCGTGGTACAAAAAATATTCCTACGTTGAAAATCACTTCGCGCGAGTCAACACGGCGATGACCCGCGGCGTGCCGATTGTAAAGGTCGGCGTTATCCACCCGGTAGAGAGCTTCTGGCTCCACTGGGGACCCAACGACAAATCGGGACTCATCCGCGAGGAGCTTGACAAAAATTTCCAGGATCTGACAAAGTGGCTGCTGTTCGGCAGCATAGATTTCGATTTCATCAGCGAGTCGCTGCTGCCCGGGCTTTGCCCGCATGCGGACGCGCCGCTGAGAGTCGGCGAGATGAAGTACGACGTGATAGTCGTACCAGGGTGCGAGACGCTCCGCTCGTCAACGCTCGACAGGCTCGAAAAGTTCCGCGAGGACGGCGGCAGGGTAATATTCCTCGGCGAAGCCCCGACTCTCGAGGACGCACAGCCGTCCGACAGGGGAGAGAGGCTATTTAAAAACAGCGAGCATATACCCTATCAGCGTGCGTCGCTTCTGACGGCACTCGACGCGTCAAGAACCGTCTGCATCCGCGATGACGACGGCTATCTCTCGGACGGGCTGATATATCAGCTGCGCGAGGATACCGACAGCCTGTGGCTCTTTGTCGCGCACGCCGTGGAGCCGTATGACTGCAACATAACGAATTTTGATGACATAAAAATAACCGTAAAGGGCGAATATTCGCCCGTGATATACGACACCTTGAGCGGCGAGATAAAGCCAGCGGAGTTCGATTATCTCAACGGCAACACCGTGATAAGCGCACGGCTCTATGAATACGACAGCCTGCTGCTCAGACTCTATGACGGCTGCTCCGAGGGTCAGTATACTGAGCCGGAGGAGCGCGAGGACAAGAAAATTATAGTTCCATGCGAGACGGAATATGAGCTCGACGAGCCGAATGTCATGCTTCTTGACATGGCGCGTTTTGCGCTTGACGGCGATGAGCTGAGCGGCGAAGAAGAGGAACTTCTCAGAGCTGATAATATCTGCCGCGAAAAGCTCGGTTTCCCGCTTCGAAGCGGCGCGGTGATGCAGCCGTGGGTCATTCACGAGCCCGTGCCCGAGCATAAAATCAAGCTCAGATTCACTATAGACAGCGCGCTCGCGCTCGACGGCGTGTCTCTTGCACTTGAAGACGCTGAGAAAGCGCAGATAACGCTCAACGGTCAGGCGGTCGACAACACCGTGACCGGCTGGTATGTTGACAAATCGATAAAGACCGTTGAACTGCCGAAGATAGAGCAGGGAGAGAATATACTCGATATCGTCCTCCCGTTCGGCAAGCGCACGAATGTCGAATGGTGCTATCTGCTCGGCGACTTCGGAGTCGAGGTGCGCGGCAGGCTCAAGAAGCTCGTAAAGCGCCCGGATAAGCTCGCATTCGGCAGCATAGTCAATCAGGGCTTGCCGTTCTACGGCGGCTGTGTGACCTACTGTTTCGGCGTCGACTGCCCCGGTGGGGATATCAAAATTACCGTCCCGCACTACGACGGTGCGCTGACCGATATATTTGTTGATGGCGTTCACGCGGGTGAGATAATCTTCCCGCCGTATGAGCTGGAGCTCAAAAATATCGGAGCGGGCAGGCATGAGATAGCGGTGAAGCTCTACACGAACCGCAGAAATGCGTTCGGCACGGTGCATCTATATGAGCGCAAATGCCACTGGATAGGTCCGGATGCATGGCGCACAAGCGGCTGCAAATGGAGCTATGAATATGTTCTTCGCAACGTAGGCGTGGAATCCGCGCCTGTGATATACAGTCTGAAAAAATAAACATAAAGGAGAAACAAACGATGAAAAAAGCACTTAAATCGGCTCTCGCAGTCGTTCTGGCACTGACGATGATCATGTCGTGCTCCTTCGCTTCGACCGCAAGCGCGGCGAGCGCGAATGCCGCACCGACTGACGTCTCGGTCTCGGAAATTCCGCAGATTATCGCGGGACTTGTGAAAATCGGCATTGAAGTCGCCAAGAAAGCCTATGAGTACTACGACAAGTATGTCCCGGATTCGGTAAAGGACTTCAATTCTACCGTTGCCAAGGACGCTGCCGGCGCGGTCAAGAATCTGGCAAAAATCGAACCGCTCAAGGTTTTGATAGGCGGCAAGGAGTACGATGTGAGCACCCCGTGGGGACTCATTACGGCTCTTGCGAAGATGGAGACGGATAAAGAGAAGACAAGTATTCTCATGACCTATCTCGACTGCATCTTCACAAAGATAATCAGCTTCATTGCGGACATGGTCCCGCTGCCGAGGGGACTTACCAAGCTTGAGGACTATAAGCCCGAGAGCGAGAACTTCTACAAGGGCAGCAAGGAATTTGTCAGCGAGGCTTCTAAGGACGCGAAGTGGCAGCTCGGCTACAGCCAGGCGAGCCTCGTCCCCGACGATGTTCTCAACGGACATTATTATCTTGCGGGCTACCTGCTTCAGAACTTCCCGTCGAACACTGTCGAGACCGTGCTCGATGACATGAAGGTTCGCACTGTTGTTGTTGACGACGGACGCGGCAAGGTCGTTTTCTCGACCATCGAGTGCATCGGCATCGCGAGCGAGGACATCAAGCAGATCCGCGACCGCGTTGCAAAAGAGCTCAAAGACGAAAACATAATCTCTGTCAATGTCTTTGCGACCCATTGCCACAGCTGCATCGACACGCAGGGTCTCTGGAATCCCTTCTTCGTCAAGCTTGCGAAAAACATCGGCGTCACCTATAGCGGCAAGGGCGAGTATTCCTCCGGCACCGACCCGAAGTATATGAATTTCCTCTTTGAAAAGACCACCGACACTATCGTTGAGGCCTGCAAGAGCATGAAGTCCGGCGAGATGTATGAGGCTACCCTTGACCACCTCGGCGAGGACTACATCAACGACAAGCGCGGCGTGTTCGACGCTGTCGACAATCTCACAAGACTCCGCTTCGTCCCCGACGACGGCAGCACCGAGACCTATATAGTCAACATGTCCGCTCATCCCTATATCACCGGTCTCAAGACCAGCAAGAGCAGCGGCAAGGAGCTCTCCGCAGACTACACCTACTACATGGAGCAGATAATCAGCAGCGCGGAGAACAACAACACGAACTTCATGTTTATCAACGGCGCTCTGTGCGGCATCTATTCCGCCCGCGGAGTCACCAACGACGGCGTTGACACCGTCCGCAGAAGCGAAGAGGCTACCCGCTACGGCAACGAGCTCGGCAGAATGGTAGTTGCTCTGACCATGACCAAGGATGAGATAAAGCGCGCGGGCGACTGGCTCACGAACGATAAGTTCTATGCCGACGCCGCCGAGGCGATAAAGAACAACACCGAGCTTACCGACGAAGAGAAGCAGAAGAAGCTTAGCGAAATAAGCGTCTGGTATGAGAATTGGGAGCCCGTCGAGGAGACGAGAGTTGAGCCCATACTCAATATCAGACACAAGGAAGTCTTGGTCGAGATAAGCAATCCCGTTATCGAGGCTGTCGGCAAGGCGAGACTCGTCGGCAACAAGATATATTACGATAAGAACGAGACTCTCTATACCACAACGGAGATAGGCTATCTTGAGATAGGCAAGAACATTAAAATTGCTCTTATGCCCGGCGAAGTATCGCCCGAGCTTATCGACGGAAAAGGCGCCTGCCTTGCCGAGAACGCTTACAGCGGCAAGGACTTCGGCTATCCGTCGCTCAACAGCATCGTCAGCGACTATGCGGGCAAGAATGTTGAGCTCTACGTGTTCGGCGAGGCTAACGATGCCTGCGGATATGTCGTGCCTGACAATGACTACTGCATGATCTTCTTCGACGGTTCCGACCTGCTCGGCGACCACTATCAGGAGACCATCTCTTTCGGCAGAACGGTTGCTTCGACCCTCGTCAAGGCTTATGCCGAGATGATGAAGGATCTCAAAGCCGGAAAATAAAATGAACAAAAGCCGGGGCTTTCAGCTCCGGCTTAGTTTATTGACAGCTTGCGGACTGCAATTTTGATGTAGATATAAAAAGACCGCCTGAATTTCAGGCGGTCTTTTATACTATACTTTTTTACTTTACTTCTTCTGCGGTGCGGAAGCCTTTCTTGATGAGAAGGTTGTTTATTCTGTCCTTCGGGTCGAGAAGCTTGCTGACCGAGGTGTCGTGATTCAAAGTGTCGATAACATAGGAGATGTACTTCGACAGGTCGACCTCGACATACCACTCACGCTGCTTGAGCTCAGGGGTTCTGTAGATGAGGTTGGTGGTGAACACCTTGTTGATAAGGCCGCTTTCGTATGCCTTGTCGAAAGCCTCAAGTCCGTTGCAGAACAGGCCGAAGCAGGTGCAGACGAAGATCCTTCTTGCTTTGAGCTCCTTGAGCTTCGTTGCAACTTCGATCATCGACTCGCCGGAGGAGATCATGTCGTCAACAATGACAACATCCTTGCCCTCAACATTGTCGCCGAGGAACTCGTGGGCGATTATCGGGTTTCTGCCGTCGACAACGACCGAATAGTCGCGTCTCTTGTAGAACATACCGAGGTCAACGCCGAGAACGGTCGAATAATAGATGCAGCGACCCATGCCGCCCTCATCGGGGGAAATTATCATCAGATGATCGTTGTCGATCTTGAGATCGGGAACATTCTTGACGAGCGCCTTTATCATCTGGTAAGCAGGCTGAATGTTTTCAAAGCCGTGGTTCGGGATAGCGTTCTGAACTCGTGCGTCGTGCGCGTCAAAGGTGATGAGGTTGTCCACTCCGAGAGCGCTCAGCTCCTGAAGAGCCATGGCGCAGTCAAGAGATTCTCTGCTTGAACGCTTGTGCTGTCTTCCTTCGTAGAGCATGGGCATGATGACGGTGATGCGTCTTGCCTTGCCGCCGATCGCGCTGATGGCACGCTTGAGGTTCGCGTAGTGATCGTCGGGGCTCATCATATTGTCCTTGCCGTACATCTTATAGGTCAGACCGTAGTTGAACATATCGCAGACGATGAAGATATCGTAGCCGCGAACGGACTGCTGGATATGGCACTTCGATTCGCCCGAACCGAAACGCGGGAATGCCGCCTTGATGAGGTAGGAGTCGCGCTGATAGCCCGAGAACGCGATGGTTGTTTTGTGCTCGCTCTCGCGGATCTCGCGCCATGTTTTGAGATAGGCGTCGATCTTTGCGGCAAGCTCCTCACAGCCGGGCAGTGCGATGAGCGCAAGCGGTCCTACAGGAATAGTTGAAAAATCCGGTGCAGTTAAAGCTTCTGACATAATAATTCCCTCCGCAGATTAAATTGTCTTTTTTGCCTTCATCTAACATTATATAATAAAAAACGCCCGATTGATAGTCAAAAAGAACTTTTTCAAAAAAATCTGCCGCAGACAATTGGACGTTTTTTGTTAATTATGACAATTTTAAAACTTATGAGTTAGATACATGGACATCGAGCTGGTTGAACGGGATGTTGATTCCGTTTTCGTCGAAGGCTGTTTTGACATCCTCCTGCAGTTTGTAGTAGACGGTCAGATAATCGGAAGATGAGCACCACGCCATGAGCAGAAGGTCGATGCTGCTCGCCGACTGCTGCTTGACGACGACTTCCGGCTCGGGATTTTTATAGATGAGTTCGTTCTTGAGCGCCTGCGCGTGGAGCACCTGCTTTGCGAGGGCTATGTCGTCGGAGTAGGAGACGGAGAAGGTCATGTCGAGTCTGCGGCGCCCTTCGGCGTTGTAGTTAATAATATTGTTGCTCGTGATGTGCGAATTCGGGACTATAACGCGCTTGTTGTCAGCGGTCGTAAACACCGTGTACATCAGCTTTATCTCGTGAACCCGTCCGCTTATGTTCTCAAGTTCGACGAAGTCGCCGCTTTTAAAAGGCTTGTTGACGAGTATCTGTATGCCGCTGGCAAACTGGGCGATGCTGTTTTGCAGACCCATGCCGGCGGTCAGTCCCGCCGCGCCGAGGGCGGCGATGAATGAGTTCAGATTGAAGCCGAGAGTCGAGAGCGCGGAGAGTATGACCGCAAATCTCAGCAGCCAGACTACGATGCTGCGCAGAAACGAGTGGATGGATGCGTCAACGCCCTTTCGCGTCAGACCTTTTATCAGCAGTTTGCCGATAAGCGAGCTGACCCAGAAGCCGAGCGCGATTATTATCACAGCCCCGGCGAGCTTTGGCAGCGCGTCGACGAGCTTAGACATAAATGTTTCAAGATCGAATGCCGAGAGTTTTTCCGTCATATCTTTTTCCTCCGTTTTGGGTATGCCTCATTATACCAAATGCGCCCCGAGTTTACAACCTTTTGGACAAATGCGCCCGAATGTGCAACTTTGCGACAGCGGGCGAATGTTGGGTATTTAATCGCGTTTTGCAGTGTGATAAAATAACCGGTAAGATGCGGACATATAGATATAAGCATTATAGATAAAATATTTGTGCTTTCTGTTCATTTTTCGGTCATAATTTTGTGGTAAAATAACAGAAAATGCGGCGGAAAAATATTCTTTATATATGTTCGCCGATGAAAGGAGCGTGTTTCTATGGCGTCCGAGATGCTTTCAAAGGTGCTCGATGCCGAAAATTCGGACAAAGAGGCGCAGAAAGCGGCGCACGAACAGGCGCAGAAAACCGTCGACGCGGCGGTCGAAGCGGGCGAGGGCGCAGTTGCAAGAAAGAAGGCTGAGGCCGCAAAGAAAGCGGAAGAAATCATCGCGGGTGCGCGCGAACAGGCGCGTGCAAACGAGGAGAAAGCCGAAAAGGCGGCAGGGGAGCGCAAGCGCGAAGTGCTTGCGGCTGCCGAAGCGCACAGAGCCGAGGCAATCAGAGCGGTTATGGAGACGGTGATCTGATGAAACGGCTCAGAAATTACAGAAAAGTCAGGAGGTGTCAGGTTGGCAAAGCTTAAAATGAAGTGCATCGAGCTGCTCGCTCCGCTTGAACAGAGCAAGGAGATAATCGACTGCCTTCAGCGTATGGGTACTGTCGAGCTGACCGACTGCGAAGAGAGCGAATCGCTCTGCAAGCTGTCAACGGGCGTCACCGTTTCGACCTTTGAACGGTACCTCGCGGCGGCGGAGAGCGCGCAGAAAACGCTCGACAAATATGCTCCGCAGAAAAAGGGACTGATGCAGAGCCTCATGTCGTCGTTCGGCGGCAGAAAGGAGCTCGAGGTTTCGGAGTATCTTAAAAAAGCCGACGAGGCGGATGAAATACTCCGCGAGTGCTACAGGATAAACTCGCTCGAAGCGGATATGCGCGAATATGCGGCGGACAATGTCCGGTGCCGCACCGCGATGGACGCGCTCGAACCGTGGCTGAGCCTCGATATCCCGATGAAATGCAAGGGCACGGATTCGTCTGCGGTGTTTATCGGCTCGTTCCCGGTGCAGTATGACGCGCAGTCGCTTCTCGAAGCGATAGCGGCGGCAGCGCCGGAGATAAACGAAGTCGACGCGCAGATAATCTCGGCTAACAGCGAGCGCACTTGCGCCGTTGTTATATGCCACAGGGAATGCGAAAAAGAGATATTCGAAGTGCTGAGAACGCTCAATTTCGCTTATCCGTCCGACCCGACGAAGCATCCGCCGCGCGTGAGATATGAGCGGCTTCAAAAGCAGATCGAGCAGAACGAAAAAGATTCCGAAACGGCGCGAGCCGAAATAGTGAAGCTTGCGGGCTGCTACGATGATATCAGCTTCGTCATTGATTATTTCACGATAAAGAAAGAAAAATACGCGGCTCTTGAGCGTATAGCCATGACAAACCGCATCTTCGTCCTCACGGGATATATCCCCGAGAAGCGGGCTGCAAAAGTTATTGACGCGCTCGAAAAGAAATACACGGTCGCTATCGAAATTACCGACCCGGACGCAGATGCCGATGTGCCGGTGCTGCTCGAAAACAACGCCTTTGTCGCGCCCGTCGAGCCGATAACAGAAATGTATTCGATGCCAAACCGCGACGATGTCGACCCGAACCCCGTTATGGCGTTCTTCTACTATGTCTTCTTCGGCATCATGCTCTCGGACGCGGGCTACGGCGTGATAATGGTCATCGCCATGCTCATAGCCAAGGCTAAGCTCAAGCTCGAGCCCAGGATGAAAAAGACGGTCAATATGTTCTTATATTGCGGAATCTCGACCGTGTTCTGGGGCACGATGTTCGGCAGCTGGTTCGGCGACGCGCCGCAGGTCATAGCGCGCGAATTCTTCGGCAAGGAGATAGCGTCGACGGCGGTCTGGTTTGAGCCGGTCAATGACCCGATGAAGCTGCTGCTCTATTCGTTCCTGTTCGGCATAATCCACCTGTTCGCGGGTCTTGCAGTCAGGTTCTATATGCTCTGGAAGGACGGCAAGAAGCTTGACGCATTCTGCGATGTCGTTCCCGTCTATCTGCTCGTTGCAGGTATCGCACCGCTGGGCGCAGGAATCATAATCGATGTGCCGCAGACGCTGACGACAATAGGCAAATATGTCGCCCTTGTCGGCGCGGTGCTGACCGTTCTGACGAGCGGACGGAGCGCCAAAAATATTATCGGCAAGCTCGGCGGCGGACTTTACGGACTGTATAACACGGCGTCCGGATATCTCGGAGATATCCTCTCCTATTCGCGCCTGCTGGCGCTCGGACTTTCGACCGGCGTTATAGCGACGGTTATTAACCTGCTCGGCACGATGCCCGGCAACAAAGTCGCAAAGCTTATATTGTTTATTATAGTATTCCTGCTCGGACATACGGCGAATATCGCAATAAACCTTATCGGAACCTATGTCCACACGAACAGGCTTCAGTATGTTGAATTCTTCTCAAAATTTTATGAGGGCGGAGGGCGCTCCTTCACCCCCTTAAAAGCAGATACAAAACATTTCAGATTCAAGGAGGAAATACAATAATGTCTATTTTTTCAAGTCTCGGAACATCAATAGCCGTCCTCGGTGCCGCTCTTGCGGCTATCCTCTCCGGTATGGGCTCCGCAAAGGGAGTCGGCCTTGTCGGTCAGGCTGGAGCGGGCGTTATCACAGAAGACCCCACGAAGTTCGGTAAAGTGCTTATCCTTCAGATCCTCCCCGGTACTCAGGGACTCTACGGCTTCCTTACAGCGTTCCTTGCGCTCAACAGAATGGGCGTTATCGGCAGCGGCTTCGAGCCTCTCTCGATAGAAAAAGGTCTTATGATGTTTGCGGCCTGCATGCCCATTGCGATAGTCGGTTATTTCTCCGCAATAGCTCAGGGCAAGACTGCGGCGGCAGGCGTCAGCATAATAGCCAAGAAGCCCGACCAGAACGGTAAGGCTATAACCATGGCGGCAATGGTCGAGACCTACGCCGTTATCGCCCTGCTCGTCTCGATCCTTTCGATCTTCAGCATCAGCGGACTCAATATCTGATGACCGAAAAATCGGCGCGTATGCGCCGGCGAAAGGGATGAAATGATGAGCGGACTTGACAGAATAATTGAAAAAATAAACGCCGATTCTCTGGCGAGCTGCCGCGAGATTGCGGATCAGGCGCAGAAAAAGGCGCAGGATATCGCGGAGGACGCGAACGCGCACGCCGAAAAGGCTTATTCCGATATTATAGCGGACGCTGAGAAAAAGGCACAGTCGATATTAAATATGTCCGAAGCGAATATAAGCGGCATTGCCCGCAGAGCGGAGCTCTCGGCGAAAGTCGAGGCAGTAGACGCGGCGATAGAGGCGGCTTATGACGCGATGTGCAATATGGGCGCGGACGATTATTTCGCGGCGCTCGAAAAGCTCGCCGTCAGAAACGCCTGCAAGGGCGAGGGGGAGCTGAGGCTCTCAAAGAGAGACCTTGACCGCGTGCCCTCGGGCTTTGCGGACAGGATAAGCGCGGCGCTCACGGACGGCTCGGTGAAGCTCTCCGGGCAGAGCGCGGATATCGACAACGGCTTTATCCTCGTCTACGGCGATATTGAGATGAACTGTACCTTCAGAGCGCTCATAAACGAGCAGAAGGACATTGTCCGCGAGAAGGTCTGCGGCGTGATATTTTAAACGGCGGTGAGAAATATGCATGAAAATGAATATGCCTACGCCGTAGCGCGAGTCAGAGCCAACGAAGTGAATCTGCTCTCTCCCGCCGAAACGGAACAGCTTATAACGGCCGAGAGCTATGAGGCGGCGCTGAGACTGCTCGGCGACAAGGGCTGGCATACCGACGGCGTCGGTCACGACTATGCGCCGATGCTCGAAGAGCATGTGAACGCCGCGTGGCAGCTGCTCAAAGAGAGCGCGCCGGACGCTTCACTTCTCGATGCGCTTGTGATAAACAACGATTTCTTCAATCTCAAAGCGGCGCTCAAGGCGAAGTTCTCCGACCTCGACCCGTCCGACTATGTTGTAAAACCGAGCGTGTGGGATCCGGCGGAGATAATCGGCTACGTCGAGCGAAACGAGCTTGACTCCCTGCCTGAGTGCATGAGAGACTGCGCGCAGGCGGCTTATGACGCGATAGTCAAGCTCGAGAGCGGCAGACTTGCGGACACCGCGATAGACACGGCGGCGCTGAAAACAAGAAAGCAGTTCGCCGAAAAGAGCGGGAGCGGTCTTTTGATGAAAGAGGTCGAGCTCTCGTGCGCTGCCGCCGATATAAAAACGGCGCTGCGCTGCGCTTCGGCAGGCAGAACGGCTCAATATATCAAAAATGCGCTGTGCCCGTGCGAAAGCCTTAATTCAGATGAGCTGATCCACGCGGCGTTCGAGGGCGTTGACGCAGTTGCGGATATGCTCGCGAACACTGAACTGGGCTCCCTTGCGGACAGCCTCAAAGAGGGGCTTACGGCTTTTGAAAAGAAGTGCGATGAGCTCTCGGCGCAGCAGATGACCGAGGCAAAATATACGGCGTTCGGCCCCGACCCGCTTGCGGCTTATTATAACGCCGTCGAGACGGAGACGAAAAATGTCAGAGTTATACTCTCGGCGAAGCTCAACGGCTTTTCCGCAGAGACAATAAGAGCGAGAGTGAGGGAAGTCTATGCATAAGATAGCCGTAATGGGCGACAGAGACAGCATCTTCGGCTTTGCGTCCCTCGGAATGCACATCTTCCCCGTCGACGACCCCGCCGAGGCGGCGCCGATGCTCCATAAAATGGCGGAGAGCGGGTATGCGGTGATATTCATCACCGAGGCTCTTGCCTCCGGGCTCGAAAACGAGCTCGAACGCTACCGCACAAGACCTCTGCCCGCAATAGTGCCCATTCCCGGAGTCAAGGGAAACACGGGCATGGGTATGAAGAATGTCAGCAGATCCGTCCAAAAGGCGGTCGGCTCGGACATACTGGACAAATAATGACGCTCAACCGAAAGGCGTGATAACAGATATGACTACAGGAAAGATTTCAAAAATAGCCGGTCCGCTCGTTGTTGCAACGGGCATGCGCGAGGCGAACATGTTCGACGTCGTGCGCGTCAGCGACAGCAAGCTTATCGGCGAGATAATAGAGATGCACGGCGACAGAGCCTCCATTCAGGTCTATGAGGAGACCTCCGGACTCGGCACGGGCGAACCCGTCGAGTCAACGGGCGAGCCGCTGAGCGTCGAGCTCGGCCCCGGACTTATCGAGGGCATTTTCGATGGCATTCAGCGCCCGCTCGAAAAGATACGCGAGCTCGTCGGCAACAGCCTCGTCAGAGGCGTTGAGGTGCCCGCTCTCGACAGGGAGAAGAAGTGGCATTTTGTGCCCAAGGTAAAGCCCGGCGACAAGGTCGTCGGCGGCGATATCCTCGGCACCGTGCAGGAGACCGAGATAGTCGAACACAGAATAATGGTGAAGCCCGGCGTTGTCGGTACTGTCAAATCTATAGCTGAGGGCGATTACACCGTAACCGAGCAGATAGGCTCGATAGAGACCGCGAACGGCGAGGAGCTGCCCGTAACGCTCATGCAGAAATGGCCCGTGCGCCGCGGCAGACCGTTTGAAAAGAAGCTTGCGCCGAATGTTCCGCTCGTTACCGGTCAGCGCGTCGTCGATACGCTGTTCCCGATAGCTAAGGGCGGCGTCGCGGCGATACCCGGCCCGTTCGGAAGCGGCAAGACTGTCACTCAGCATCAGCTTGCAAAGTGGGCTGAGGCGGATATAGTCGTCTACATCGGCTGCGGCGAGCGTGGCAACGAGATGACAGATGTTCTGAATGAGTTCCCCGAGCTTATCGACCCGCACACCGGAAAGTCGCTCATGGAGCGCACCGTGCTTATAGCAAACACTTCGGATATGCCCGTCGCCGCGCGTGAAGCGTCGATATACACGGGCATCACGATAGCTGAATATTTCAGAGACATGGGCTATTCCGTCGCCCTCATGGCGGACTCTACCTCCCGCTGGGCGGAGGCTCTGCGCGAGATGTCCGGCAGACTTGAAGAGATGCCCGGCGAAGAGGGCTACCCCGCTTATCTCGGCAGCAGACTTGCCCAGTTCTATGAGCGTGCGGGACGTGTTATTTCCCTCGGCTCGGACGGACGCGAGGGCGCGCTCTCGGTCATAGGCGCTGTTTCGCCTCCCGGCGGCGATATTTCGGAGCCCGTCTCCCAGGCGACACTCAGAATAGTAAAGGTCTTCTGGGGACTCGACTCGGCGCTCGCATATAAGCGCCACTTCCCGGCGATAAACTGGCTGACGAGCTACTCGCTCTACGCCGACTCGCTCGGAAGCTGGTTTAACGACAATGTCTCCGAGGAGTGGACTTCGCTTCGCGCAAGGCTCATGGCTCTGCTTTCCGATGAAGCTTCGCTCGATGAAATAGTTAAGCTCGTCGGTATGGACGCCCTCTCTCCGACTGACAGACTCAAGATGGAGACTGCCCGCTCAATACGCGAGGACTTCCTGCATCAGCTCGCTTTCCACGAGGTGGACACATATTCGTCCCTGCGTAAGCAGTATCTGATGATGAAGCTCGTCCTGCGCTTCTATGATGGCTCACTCGACGCGCTCAAAAAGGGTGCGGATATTGAAAAACTCGTCTCGATACCCTCGAGAGAGAGCATCGGACGCTTCAAATATGTCCCTGAAAAGGACATTGAGGACACATATAAAACAGTCTGCGCGGCGATAGATTCCGAGATAAAAGCCGTTGTTGACGCAAGGGAGGAATACTGATGCCTAAAGAATACAGAACTATTCAGGAGGTTTCGGGACCTCTTATGCTCGTGCGCGAGGTCGAGGGAGTCAAGTATAACGAACTCGGCGAGATAGAGCTTGCAAACGGCGAGACCCGCCGCTGCCGCGTGCTCGAAATTGACGGCACGAACGCACTCGTTCAGCTGTTTGAAAACTCCGCCGGAATCAACCTCGCCAACAGCAAGGTGCGTTTCTCCGGCAGACAGATGGAACTCGGCGTTTCGCCCGATATGCTCGGCCGCGTCTTTGACGGACTCGGCAGACCCATAGACGGCGGCCCCGAGATAATCCCCGAGAAGAGAATGGATGTCAACGGCCTGCCGATGAATCCGGCCGCCAGAAGCTATCCGCAGGAGTTCATACAGACCGGCATCTCCGCTATCGACGGACTGAACACTCTTGTCAGAGGTCAGAAGCTGCCGATATTCTCGGCATCCGGTCTGCCTCACGCAAACCTCGCGGCGCAGATAGCGCGTCAGGCAAAGGTGCTCGGCGATAACGAGCAGTTCGCCGTTGTGTTTGCGGCTATGGGTATAACCTTCGAGGAGTCGAACTACTTCGTCGAGAGCTTCAGAAGCACCGGCGCGCTCGACAGAACCGTTATGTTCTCGAACCTTGCAAACGACCCCGCCATCGAGCGTATCGCAACGCCCAAGATGGCTTTGACCGCCGCGGAATATCTCGCGTTTGACCGCGGGATGCACGTCCTTGTTATATTGACCGATATCACGAACTACGCGGACGCTCTGCGTGAAGTCTCGGCGGCGCGAAAGGAAGTTCCCGGCCGCCGCGGATATCCCGGCTATATGTACACCGACCTCGCGTCTATATATGAGCGCGCAGGCAGGCAGAAGGGCAAGCCCGGCAGCATAACGATGATCCCCATCCTCACCATGCCCGAGGACGACAAGACCCACCCCATCCCGGACCTCACAGGCTACATCACCGAGGGCCAGATAATACTCAGCCGCGAGCTTTACAGAAAGAGCATCAATCCGCCTATCGACGTTCTGCCGTCCCTGTCCCGACTTAAAGATAAGGGTATCGGCGAGGGCAAGACGAGAGCCGACCACTCGAACACGATGAACCAGCTGTTCTCCGCGTATGCGCGCGGTAAGGACGCCAAGGAGCTCATGGTCGTCCTCGGCGAAGACGCGCTGACGGATATGGATAAGCTCTACGCAAAGTTTGCGGACGAATTCGAGAAGGAATATGTCTCGCAGGGCTTTGACACCGACCGCAGCATCGAGGACACGCTCAACATCGGCTGGAAGCTACTCTCTATTCTCCCGCGCAGCGAGCTCAAGCGAGTCAGCGACGAGTTCCTCGACAAGTATTACGGCAAGTTCTGAATCCATATGGGAAGAAGTGATAGACAATGGCGGTAATGAACGTGAATCCCACGCGCATGGAGCTTACAAACCTAAAGCGCAAGCTTTCCACGGCGCGCAGGGGACATAAGCTGCTCAAAGACAAGCGCGATGAGCTCATGCGCCGCTTCCTCGATCTCGTAAAAGAGAATAAGGCTCTTCGCATCCGTGTGGAAGAGGGGATAAAGCAGGCAAATGTCAACATGGAGATAGCGAGAAGCGCCATGAATGACAAGAGCCTGAGCGTCGCGATGATGCTCCCCACGCAGGAGATGAGCCTCGAGAGCTCGGAGAAAAATGTGATGAGCGTTATGATTCCGGTTTTCGATGTTCAGTATAAAACTGCTGACAAGAACGATATTTATTCCTACGGAACGGCGTTCACCTCGGCGGAGCTTGACAATGCGGTCAGCGCACTTTCGGAGATAATGCCCGATATGCTGAGACTTGCTGAGATCGAGAAGTCGTGCCAGCTGCTCGCGGGCGAGATAGAAAAAACGCGCCGCAGGGTCAATGCCCTTGAGCATGTTATGATCCCTCAGTATGAGGAGACGATAAAGTATATCTCGATGAAGCTCGACGAAAACGAGCGCAGCACAACAACGCGCCTGATGAAGGTCAAGGATATGATGCTCGAACAGGCGCACCACTACGACGACCCGTTCGGAATGGAAGCGTGAAAAGCACAAATTTGTTGACAAACATCGGATAATACAATATAATAATAACCGCCGGAAAAGCCTCCGGCGGTCATTATTAATATGCGGGCGTGGCGAAATCGGCAGACGCAAGGGACTTAAAATCCCTCGGTGGTGACACCGTACCGGTTCAAGTCCGGTCGCCCGCACCATGAAAAAAGCATTTGCGGTTGCAAATGCTTTTTTCAGTGAAATTCGTTCCTTTGGAACGAGTGAAATATCTTCGATGTGAAATATTGCTCCGCAAATGTGAAATACGTCTGCGGCGTGTGAAATCGCTGCGGCGGTGAGGCTTTGTTTCACATTCACTTGATGCGAAGCATCAAATTTCACAATTTGCAGAGCAAATTATTTCACTGTGAGCGAAGCGAACAGCAACATTTCGGAGCGCAAGCGACATCATCGGGCGCACAGCGTCGGCGTCATTGAACAATGTTCGGATTTAGGATATACTGTCTATATAAACAGGTGATACGAATATAAAAGAAAAATAAACTTGCAGAATTATCTGTGACCTTCTCCGTTCAGATTATTAAACTTGTAAAAGGCCTGAAATAAAAGCACGAAACCGTGATTTCCAATAGGTTCGGCCGTTCCGGTATCTATTTCGGCGCGAACACCCGGAAGTCGGAGCCGATAGGTGAGTAATGCGTCCTAAAAGGCAGCGTCAATGCTTTAATTTGAAATTCTGACATGCTTTATCCCGATGCGGTTATGCACTGCATCGGGATTTTTCGCGCAATAATTTGTATTTTTCCGCCGCCAAACAAAAATCGAGCGGCCGCCGAAGCGACCGCTCTTTTCAGTGTTCCGAAAGATTAGCTTTCTTCTCTCTTCTTTTTCTTGCTGACAACAGTGCCTATTGCAGCACCGCCGCCGATTACCAGAGCTGCAGCCCAGAGGAATACGTTAGTCGTATCACCTGTGTCGGGTACGTCGGTTGCGCCGGGCTTGTCAGACGTGCCGGGCTTGTCGGGTGTACCGGGCTTGTCGGGTGTGCCGGGCTTGTCGGGTGTGCCGGGCTTGTCGGGTGTGCCGGGCTTGTCGGGTGTATCGGGCTTGTCGGGTTTCGGGATGTCAGGCTTGTCGCCCTCGGTGCCGTCGGACTCGAATATGGCTTCGAGTATAACGTTCTCTGCGGGCATTTCGAAGGTGGCAATGCTCTTGTTCTCTAACTCAACGCCGCCCTTGACGACCTTCCACTCCTTGAACTTGTAGCCGGGCTTCGCAATGGCAACGACCGTTACCTTTGTGCCTGCCTCGGAGTAAGGCGGATATGCAACGCCTACGCCGTTTCCGTCAGTCTTGACCAATACGAAATGTATGTCGCGCTTAACGTTCATGTCGTCATCGTTCGGAGCGTCCTTGATTTCCGCAAAGATAGCTTTAACGGTGACATCCTCATCGGGCATAACGAACTTGTTGTCCTTTATCTCGACATTGCCTCTGATGACCTTCCACTCCTTGAAGTAGTAGCCGTCATTGCCCTTGGCGGTGAGAACTATCTCGGTGCCTGCGATAGCATCGGTTGCGGAAGTGGAAGCGGTGCCGTTCTTATCAGTCAGAACAACGATCTTGTGCTCTGCGGCGAATATGGCCTTAACTTCAACATCCTCGTCGGGCATGATGAACTTGTTGTCCTTTATCTCGACGTTGCCCTTAACAACCTGCCACTCCTTGAAAGCATAGCCTTCCTTGGGGGTAGCGGTGAGGGTTATCTCTTCGCCGTTAAGAGCCTTTTCCTTGTCGGCGGAAGCGGTGCCGTTGCCGTCGGTTGTGACCTTGATGCTGCTCTCCTTGACGAAGATAACTCTGATAACAACATCTCTGTCGGGCATGATGAACTTGTCGCTCGCTATAGTGACCTTGTCGACGCCTTCTTCAACGACCTCTTCCCAACCGTAGAAGATCCAGCCGCTGTCGGGCTCTGCGTGAAGGGTTATCTCCGTGCCCGCAACAGCGGTCTTGGGAACGGAATAGGTCTTGCCCTTGCCAACGGGGATTATCGTGATGCTGTGCTCCTCGGGGATTACCTCGGGGATAGCCTCGAAGATTGCCTTAACTTCAACGTCCTCGTCGGGCATGACAAACTTGTTGTCCGTTATCTCTATGCCGCCCTTTATGACCTGCCACTCCTTGAAGCGGAAGCCCTCGTTGGCTTCTGCGGTAAGGGTGATTTCCGTGCCTGCGAAAGCGGTTTCCGCGGATGCGGTTGCAGTGCCGTTTTCGGTTGTAACGGTGATTGCGTGTGCAACGGGATCAACTTCGGGCTGATCGGGATCTGCGGAGACTGTGAAAACCAGTCCGAACAGCATGAGGCAGCAAAGCAGCATGCTTAAAATTCGTTTTTTCATTTTTTTTGTTCCTCCGATTTGTATTTTAGTTTTTCCCTCCTTTTGTTCTGCGGAAGGATTTTTTTTGCTCCGGCAAAAGCCGGTCTGACCTATGAGCTTTTACAGACCATATATCACCGCCCTTTTAAAACGCAAAAAACCGGGGACAGCGCAAAAATAGCCTGTCTCCGGTATAGTTCTGTTTATTTTGTTATGCAAAAAGACCTGTTGCTGCAGCAAAAGGGCAGAACGATTCACTCGGCTCTCGCCGAGGAAAATATCCGTCCTGCCGTAGTCTGTCATTGCAAGGTCCTCCGTCCGTTTTTTGGGGGTACCGCAACCCGCGGGGTAGGGGGTATCGAATGAAGCAGATTATACTTTGGGTGCTTTCCAAAATATATTATATCACCTGTAACAGAAAAGCGCAAGTATTTTTGCGGATTCTGTATATTATCCACATAATATTCGCGTGCAAAAAAATCGACATAAAGCAGATACTTTTATCTGCAAAGAGCGACGGCGCAGTTAAAGTTGAGCTTGAAAGATGCGCGGACAGCCTCACAAAGGCGGTCACGAATGCCGCCACGGTCATTGCGCCGGACAGCGTCGTGGCGTTCGGCTATATGTTTGAGAACGATATATTTGACCTTTTCGCGAAGCGGTGCGCGCAGTATTATTCCGGCTTCGGCTGTCGCAGTCTCGCGCCCGGGCGCATCCGCGTCGATACCGACGCTCGACGAAGTAAAGAAATTTCTCGAAGAGCGCGGCGAGAGCCTGCTGTGAAGCTTTGATAATATGTCCGGAATGCTTAGGTGTTCCGGATTTTTTATATTTTGACATCGGTGGTATAATAATATTCGGAGCGCACCGCGCTATCAAACAAAAAGGCGGAAGCCTATGACAAAACTCAGCTCAAAAACAAAAGGTGTTTTCTATATAATTTTGGCGGCGTTCGGCTTTTCGCTGATGTCGATGTTTGTCAAGCTCGCGGGAGACCTGCCCTCGTTTCAAAAGGCGTTTTTTAGGAATTTTATCGCGCTGATTTTTATTTTTATCATGATGCTGCGCGATAAAACAGGATTCGTGCCCGCGAAAAAGAATATCCCCGATCTTTTCGGGCGCTGCTTTTTCGGCACTCTCGGCATGCTGTGCAATTTCTACGCGATAGGTAAACTCAACCTGTCGGACGCGAATATGCTCAACAAACTCTCGCCGTTTTTTGCGATAATATTCTCTGTAATTCTGCTCAAAGAGCGCCCGAGCATAGTTCAGATAGCGGGCGTGTGCGTTGCGTTCGCGGGCAGCATGTGCATCATAAAGCCGGGGTTTGACAATCCCGAAGTGCTCGCGGCCGTCGCGGGGCTTCTCGGCGGAGCGGGTGCGGGAATAGCCTATACTTTCGTGCGCCGCCTCGGCTCAAGAAAAGAGGACAGCAAGCGGATAATTTTCTGGTTCTCCGCGTTTTCGTGCGCGCTGTGCCTGCCGTTTATGATAGCAGGGTACAAGCATATGAGCGCTATGCAGCTTATTTATCTCGTCCTCGCGGGGACTTTCGCCTGCGTCGGTCAGATAGGAATAACTCGGGCGTATATCTGCGCGCCGGCGAAGGAGATTTCGGTCTATGACTACACGCAGGTGCTCTTCGCCGCGGCGCTCGGATTTTTCGTCTTTGGCGATGTGCCGGATGTCCTGAGCGTTATAGGCTATGTCCTCATCTGCGGCGCGGGAGTGGGAATGTTCGTATATAACAAGCGCAGAACGGCATAAAAAACAGAGCAGGTCATCGGATATCCGGTGACCTGCTTTTTAAATTTATTCAGAAAATTCTGCAATGACTGCGAGGAAAACTTCTCCGTAGCGCTGTGATTTTGCCTGGCCGACTCCGGAGACCTCCATAAATTCCTCCTGCGTTTTCGGCTTGAGGCGGCACATATCGATGAGCGTCGCGTCGGTGAAAACGACATAAGCCGGTATGCTCTGGCGCATGGCGAGACTTTTTCGCAGATCCTTGAGCGCGGCGAGGAGCTTTTCGTCCGTCGGCGGGAGCGGAGCGTCTTTTGCGGCGGCAGCTTTCTTTTTCTGCGGTATCTCGAGCATCATGCGCAGCGTCTCCTGACCCGTCAGAACTCCACAGCTCTTCGGCGCGAGTTTGAGTATCGGGTATTCGTCGCCCTGTGCGGTCATGTATCCGTTTTCGCAGAGATGGTCGATGATGTCGCGCAGCCGCTTTTCGGGGCAGTCCGCCATTATGCCGTAGGTAGATTGTCTGCTCAGCCCGGCGGATATCAGCCGCTCGTTTTTGCTCCCGCGCAGGACATCGCAAATTACTTTTTTGCCGTATCGCTGACCCGTCCGTGCGACACATGACATTATCTTCTGCGCGTCAACCGTGATATCCGTGTTCTCGTGATTCGAGAGGCAGTTGGAGCACTTTTCGCACCGCTCGGGGCCCTTGTCGCCGAAATATTCGAGTATGAATTTACGCAGGCACTTGTGCGTCGTGCAGTAAAAAGTCATCTGCTTGAGCTGCTCTCTGTCGCGCCGTCTGACCTCTTCCTGCTCGTCCTCGGTGAGGTCGGGGTTCGGCTCGGAGTTGTTTATTAAGAACTGATTCGTCCGCACATCCTTTGCGCTGTAGAGCAGAATGCAGTCCGCACTCCTGCCGTCGCGCCCGGCGCGTCCCGCCTCCTGATAGTAGCTCTCCATATTCTTCGGCATGTTGTAGTGGATGACGAACGAGACATTCGATTTGTCGATTCCCATGCCGAATGCGTTTGTGGCGACCATTATCGTCGCGCGGTCATAGACAAAATCGTCCTGGTTGCGCCTGCGTTCATTTTCATCAAGCCCCGCGTGATAGCGGGTAGCGGCGAATCCGTTTTTTTGAAGCAGTTCGCACACTTCCTCGACCGCCTTGCGCGTCGAGCAATAAACTATGCCGGATTCATTCTTGCGTTCTTTTATCAGCTTCATCAGCTCGATCGATTTGTTCTTCGGCTGCATGACAGAAAAGAACAGGTTCGGCCTGTCGAAGCCAGTTGTGACAACGAGCGGGGAGACGAGCCTGAGCAGCGTTTTTATATCATCTCTGACGGCTCCCGTGGCGGTAGCGGTAAACGCGCCGACAACGGGACGAGAGTTAAGAGCGTCGATAAAATCGGGTATTTTCAGATAGCTCGGGCGAAAATCCTGACCCCATTGCGAGACGCAGTGCGCCTCGTCGACCGCGATCATGGATATATTGAGATTGCGGCATATTCCGAGAAAAGCGGGCGCGCAGAGCCGCTCCGGTGCGACATAAATTATTTTATATTTGCCGCTCTCCGTGTTTTGCAGCACTTTCAGATACTGCGCGTGGGTCAATGAACTGTTTATGTATGCGGCGGCGACGCCCGACTGGACGAGCGCGCTGACTTGATCTTTCATCAGAGAGATGAGCGGGGAGACGACAATAGTGATGCCGTCATACATGAGTGCGGGCACCTGATAGCATATCGACTTCCCGGCGCCCGTGGGCATGATGCCGAGAACATCGCGCCCGCCGAGCAGGCTGTCCGTTATTCTGTCCTGCCCCTCGCGGAAAGAATCGTGGCCGAAATATTCTTTTAATACGCTGAGCTTGTCCCTCACCGTTTGCACCTCAACAGAAATATTTATAAAATTAATTATACTCTGCGGCGCGAAAAACATCAAGAAAATAAAAATAACGGCGGGCGAAAAATCACCGACCGCCTGAAATATTTATAACGCAGCGTTATCAATCAAATAACCAAAAGACTGAATTCTTTCCGTTATTTATCCGCCGCTCTGCCTGCAAAATGCCGCCTGTGGGTGCACAAAACGGAGATAATCCGACCGCAGGGGAAAGACGATGCACAAAAGGTGGAAAAAAAGGCATCCCCGGCTTTTGCGGACAGGCTTATGGCGGTCCCCATCAACGATTAATAACGCTGCGTTAATAATTAAAGTATATCATTTAAAAATATATTTTGCAATGTCGATTTTTGCCAAAAAGCCGCAGACAAAACGGGCGTAATATAGCCCGAACATGCAAAAGCAGCCGCGCGGGCGACTGCTTTGCTTTATATCTGATTTATTCCGCGACCTTCATCGTCAGCTCGAGTATGCGCCTGACGCTTGTCTCGAGGTCGGCGCGGGTTATCTTGCCGTTTTCAAAAGCGGCTTTCAGCTCCTCGGGCTCGCCATCGCCCATCTTGACATCGTTGCCGGCGAGAACCTCGTCGGAGTGGTTGCTGTGGACGCCCCAATCTGTTGTGACCATGCCCTTGAAGCCCCACTCGTTGCGGAGCATCTCGGTGAGCAATTCGTAGCTCACCGAAGTGTGGCAGCCGTTGATGAGATTGTAGGAGGACATAATTGTCCACGGGTCAGCATCTTTGACGCATATCTCGAAGCCGCGCAGATATATCTCCCTGAGCGCGCGTTCGGAGACTCTGGAATCGCATTCAAAGCGGTTCGACTCCCTGTTGTTGCAGGCAAAGTGCTTTACCGATGCGGCGATTTTCTGCGACTGGATGCCGCGCACATCGGCGGCGCAGCACTTTCCGGCGAGGAGGGGATCCTCGGAGAAATACTCGAAATTGCGTCCGCACAGGGGATTGCGGTGGATGTTCATCGCGGGCGCGAGCCACACGCCGAGATTGTTTTCTCGCAGCTCCGCGCCGCCTGCCGCGCCAACTTCTTCAATGAGTTCCGTGTTCCATGTGCACGCGAGAAGCGTTGCGCAGGGCCATGCCGTTGTGGGCACGCCCGTTGAAGCGTTGAGGCGCAGACCCGCAGGCCCGTCAGCAGTCGGGACGGGCGGCACATCGAGGCGTTTCATGCCGCCGAACGCGCCTGTGTTGCAGACTCCGGGCTGATTCTGATGCCCGCCGACAAAGTCGATAAGCTCGTCAACGGTGAACTGCTTTATAAATTCGTCGAGCGTTATATTTTCGCCGACTTCGTCAAACATGATCGTATCTTTGGGCGCGGTCGCTTCGATAGAAGTGTGCGTGCCGCGTGTGTAAACGGGTTCGCCCGTCGGGAGATTTTCAAAGCTGCCGTCCGCGAGCAGACGCTTTTCGAGCTTGAACGGTCTGCAGAGCGGCTTTGATTCTTTTGTGATTATATCCTCGCTCAGCACGAAGTCGTAGCGAAGCTTTTCTGTCGCTCTGACGGAATTTCCGAGGTAGAACGAGTATGTGCCTTTTTCGAGCACGAATGCTGATTTCTTTATCTTGCCGAGATCGTCGAAGCTCGCCATGTCGCCGATATCAAAGCTCAGCGCGATTGCCTCGGACTCACCGGGGGAGAGAAGCTTCGTCTTTTTGAACGCGGCGAGCTCTTTTGCGGGCTTGCCGAGCTTGCCCTGCGGCGCGCTGTAATAGAGCTGAACGACCTCTTTGCCGGGCACTTTGCCGATGTTTTTGACCGTCACCGCGGCGACTATCTTTCCGTCGCTCTCGCCGCAGAATGCGCCGCTGAACTCGAAATCAGTATAAGAGAGACCGAAGCCGAACGGATAGCGAACTTTTTCGGCGGCGCCGGGAATCGTCTCGAAATAGCGGTAGCCGACATATATGTCATCAAAATAATCGAGATGCTCGAAGCCTGTCAGGAACTCCTGCGCGTTCTGATATGAGTCGTAGGAGTCGGGGATAGTGTCCGCCAATTTGCCGGAGGGGTTGACATCGCCGCAGATAATGTCTGCAATCGCCATGCCGCCCTCGAGTCCGCCCTGCCAGCCGGAGATTATCGCGCCGACTTTTTCGTTGTCCGCGAAATACTCGCAGTCAACGACTGCGCCGGAGTTGAGGACTATAACTGTGTTCGGGAACGCCGCAGCGACTCGGTCGATGAGGCTCTTCTCTGTGTCCGAAAGGTAGTAGTCGCCGGGGATAGCCTTTCTGTCAACGCCCTCTGCGGAGAAGCGGCTGAGGGTTATTATCGCGATATCCGCGTTCGCGGCTGCCTCCACTATGAGCTCGTCGGGCATATGCGCCTCGGCAACATGCATGCTCGCGAAGGTGTCGTAGATTATATCGTCTTTCTCTTTGCAGAAGGACATGGCGTTTACCTTGTCCCATATCTTCTCAATCTGGGCGCGGGTCGGGATGCGCTTGCTCGCCTCCTTGACGTATTCTTTGTAGAACTCGACGGTCGGCTTGAACACGCTGACCTTGCCCTCGGCTTCCTTCTGACTGAATCCGTCATAGACATTGCGGATGTAGGCGCAGAAAACGTCGCCGCTTCCGCCGCCGCCCTTTATGTATTCGATAGTCGCCTTGCCGAAGAGAGCGACTCTTGTTCCGCGCGTGAGCGGCAGAGTGTGAAGCCTGTTTTTGAGCAGAACCATACCCTCGCCGGCGGCCTTTCTCGAGAGCGCGGCGTGTTCGGGCGACCCCGTGACTTTTCTGCCGTCCGCGCCGAGCGGGATGCAGGGCTGATATCTGAATCTTGCGTATTTGTCCATAGCTGTTCTCCGTCCTTTATTTGAATTTATTTAAGCTCACCTTGTGTTATTCTGTCGATGAAAATGCATTCCGACTCATACGAATCCGGCTTGTTTTCGTCTATTATAATCAGTCTGCCGCCGCATTTGCCGCCGTAGGTGTGGTAACCCGCGCCGGGGGTCTGAACGAGCTTTATGCCGTCGACCTCCATTGTGAATGTGTTCACATGGTCGTGGCCGAAGAATGCGGCGACTATATCGCCCGTTCTCTTCCAGCGCTCGAATTCGTCGCCGTTTTCGAGCGGCGGGCATGGGGATTCGTGAATCTCGCCCTCGAGCAGTGCGCCGTCCGGGACGGAGTAGTGCTGCGCGCCGAGGCTGTATTCGCCATCAGGGTCTTTTTTGAGTTTTTTGTATTCCTGAATGACGGGGATATGCTGAAACAGCAGAGAGGGCACGGCTTTTCCGCCGTTCTGCGCCTTGAGTTCGGCGGCGCGTCTTTCATACCATGCTATCTGATCTTTTTTTACAAAGCCGTATCCGGCGTCGTCTATAACATTGAACTCATCGTCCCTGACATAGTCGCCCGAGTCGATGCACCAGATGTTCCAGGCGATATGCTTGCCGTCGGAAGACAAAATAGGCAAACTGCAATTCGCGCAGCCGGAGACATCCTCGTCGTTCATCGTGCTCCTGAAATTCTCGTATTCGGCGTATATACAGATCTGATTCTCTTTCACGAGAAACGGCAATTTGGGCTGAGCCTCGGCATCGTGATTGCCGAAAACTATGGCGAGCGGGATATTTTTCTCCGCAATCGGCGCGACTATCTTTTTGATAGTATTATACATATATTCATATGTGAACTCCTGCCAGTAGCCGCTGATGTTGTCGCCGCCGAAAACGATAAGATCGGGATTAGCAATTTCGATGCATCGACGAATGACATTTATCGTCTCTTTGCTCTTGTTTATCGGTATCTGTCTGTCCTCCTCATCGTCCATCTCCGGGTCGACCTCGTGGACATCAGTCAGATGCAGAATGCGGAATTTTCCGTCCGCGCCGAAGCGCAGGGGAGCCTGCTTTTCTTTTATATATTTCTTTGAATCCGGCAGCCCTTTTGCCATGCTGTTCCCTCCGATATTTGATACTGAAATTATATACTTGCTTCGACACTGTGTCAATAATTGTGTTGCCTTCGCGATTCTGCGTTGTTTACTGTGCATAATTTAAAAAGTCCGTTTTTGGCAAAAGTGCATATTGCGAAAAGCAGAACGCGGTGATATAATTGATTTAATAACACGGTTTTCTAATTTGCAGATGAGGGGCGCGCTTTTTGAAAAATACACTTGATTCATCCATAGTCAAGCTGACGAATTACCGCTCTGTGTGGGGATACATACACAAAAACAAGCAGGCGACAATTCCGCAGATAGCCAAAAGCATCGGGCTGAGCCTGCCGACCGTGACGCGAGCTATTGATTACGGTGTTGCGGAGAGAATTATTAATCCGGACGGAGTTATAGGTGCGGAACGCGGGCGCAAGGCGCAGGTATATAAGCTTAACGCGGACTATATGCATTTTCTGCTGATTTATCTTGACTCCGATGTTCTTTCATACAGAATCCATGATTTCAAAAGCCGTACTATCGGCAGCGGAAATATACCGATTTGTGACGAAAAAGTACTTTCGACGCTTGAGAATCTTGTTATGACAAGCGTTGCGGCCGATCCGCTCATAGCCATGACGGCGATAGCCGTTTCGGGCGTTGTCTGCAAGGGTGTTGTTATGGACTCGGCGGCATTCCCGTCGCTCAACCATATCGATGTTGCAAAGAGGCTGAATGAAAAATTCAGACTGACGGTTCTTATTGACAACGACCTGCATGTCGCAACGAATGTGGCAAGAAAATATTCGAATTATCAGGAGGGTATAACCGTTCTCTATGCTTACGGCAAGCACAAGAGCGGCTCGGGAATAATCGCAAACGGCGAGGTGCTCTGCGGCGCGTCGGGCGCTGCCGGTGAGGTCGAAAACATCCCGCTGCACACTTCGGACATTGAATCCGAGCGCATAGCTTTTTGCAGCGAACGCCTCCAGGCGATAATCGCGCTGATGAATCCGGGCAGGGTAGTTATATATGAGCTCGATGAGGGCATGGATACGGATAAGCTCATAGGCTTGATAAAGAGCAAAATGAAGCCTTATCTTCTGCCGGAGTTCAAGCTCGGTCGCGATTTCTTTGAGGACTGCTTCCTCGGGCTTAGCATCGTGTGTGAGGTTGGGATAAAACAGAGCCTACGGGAGAGACTTGATTTTTAAACAACGAGGGGAATTTCAACAATTCCCCTTATATCTCAAATAATTAATAACGCTTCTTTAAGATATAAATTTACTTATTTGTAAATATAGTGTATAATATTGCGGCGGTTCTGAATTATTTTATAAATACTGCGGTACTTTGTCGGTGCCGCATATTAAAAGCTGAATTTATAACTTAACGTTATAATATAAACTGTTGCAAAGGAGCAAAAAGAAGCAAAGAATAACAATGTCTATAATGTTTTCACAAAAACGAAAGGAGAACAGAGTAAAAGAAAACATTTAAAAAAGCGCTGAGCGTTATGCTCTGCCTGTGCATGCTTATGTCTGCCGTGGCGGTCGGTCTTAACGTCTTTGCGCAGGAAAAGTCAGAAGCCGTTGCAAGGTTTGAAGCGAATGTCGAAGCTTTCGACGGCGATGTTACCAAAGCCGAGCCTTCGGCAGAGGATCTTGCGGCTTACGAGAAGCTCGTTGCCGAGTATAAGGATCTCGGAAACTCCGACAAGGAAAGCATCGATGTCCTTGTTTTTGATGTGTTCTACCACGATGTAGTGATGAGAGAGCGCCAGATCTCCATCAAGAATCACCCCGAGATATCAAGCTCGAAGAAGGATCACTATGTCAACGCCGCGGCTCAGGCTGTCACTACTCTCGGCTATGTTCCGGCTTATATCGACAACGCCGTTGCGCTTGCAAAGACTATTGCCGACAGAAAGACCTCTGTTGATGCCAAGAAAGCCGCCTGGGAAGCCACCGATTACAACACCCGCGTTATGGCGGGCGGCTATGGCTCGACCCACGGCATCATCAGCGGCTCTGTAAAGGGCGATGCCTTCAAAGGCTTCAAGCTGATGGGCGATGTTATCTACAACGATCTTCTCAAGGCTAATCCCGCGCCCACGAAGCCGAAGAGCCCCGGCCTTGCACCGAAGCCCGGCAGCTATGCGGAGGGCGAGAAAGATCCTAAGTACATCGCAGATTTTGCTGCGTGGCTCGAAAAGGTAGAAGCCTACAACAGAGTATACCTACAAGGGCAACCTCTATATAGAGGCACTCGAGTGGCTCGCATCCGTTGAGCCCTCGCTCAAGGCTCCCCTTGAGACAATAAAGGCTGTCCGCGAAGGAAAGTCCGCTTACGACAGCGGCGCAGGCACTTCTAAAGCATCTGCTGCTGTCAAGGAATATGACGCCATGAGTGATGCAGAGAAGACTCTCTTTGGAAAAATAAGCTACACCTTCTACGGTGTCGCTGTTGACAACATCATCAGCTGGAGCTATAAGAGCTTCAACGCTACCGCTCTTTACAACGCCTGCATCGATATCGGCAATGCGAGATATGTTGATTATTTCGTGGTCGTTATCGAGAACATTGAAGAGCCCTATGACCGCGCGGACATCGATGCTGCAAAGGCCGCTTATGCAAAGGTTCCCGCCACTCTTCAGTCTCAGATCCCGACCGAGACTCTTGCGAAATACAAGGATATCCTCGCGAGCATCGCTCCCGATGAGCCGACGGGCGAGAGACCGAATGTTGAGATAATGAAGAGCACTGTCGTCAAGTATCCCTTCGGCGCATTCAAGAAATAAACCGAACGTCAAAAGGTAAAACACAATTTCATAAAAGCAAGGTTCGGCGGAGCGTCATACGGCGTTCCGCCGTTCCTTTTTGCCAATTATAAATCAAACTGTTAAATCAACTAAAAACATGGCTGTTTTTTCGGCATTTCGTACAGGCCGCCGCTCTTGTTTTTTGTTTCACCTTATGTTAAAATCAAATTGTAAGATGTATAGACGCTTGATTTATAGAAACGCAGTAAAGAGGGGAGTCGGCTTCCCTCTGTGCTTTAAACGAATTAATAACGCCGTGTTAATAATTATTAACAAACGCTTAATTACAAATAAATAAGCAATTAAGGAATTTATAACCTTTTTATAAATTAATTTCAAGGCAGAGGAGGAGAAACCCAAAAGAGAGATGAGTTAACAGCCCCCCGTTTTAAAAACGAAAGGAGAACAAGTTATGAAAGCATTAAAAAAGACATTCAGCGTTATACTTTGCCTGTGCATGATAATGTCCGTTATGGCGGCAGGGTTCAATGCCTTTGCGCAGGAGGAAGCGACCGCAGCGCTTGACGGCGCTGTCAGCGAAGCGGCTGCTCTTGCCGTATCCGATCCTACGGACGAAAAACCCGACGTTGACGCTATGGAGCGCACCAAGGTTAAGTATCCCATCGGCGCTTCCAAGAAGGCTGTCAACAGGTCTATCGGCAGAGTTGAAGATATTCTTTTCACCGTTTTGAAGGTTCCCGAGGGCGGAGTTCCCCAGGTGCTCAACGAGAAGGTATATACCAATGAAACCGTAGCTCTTGTTGCAAAGAAGCTGTTCCCGCTTGTCGGCGGACTCAGCAGTCTTGTTGCAAAGGGACCCAAGGATCTTGCCGCAAAGCTTGACAAGGAGACCTGCGCGGGCGCTATCGCGGCTCTTAACGCCGCAGCAGCTACGCTCGGCGCGGACGGCAAGCCCGTAGGCAAGCTTGACGCATGGCAGTATCTCACTGTTGTTGACGGCGACTTCGGTTTCGCTAACGGCGACAAGGAGGGCTTCCTCGACGCTGTTGCGTCGCTGTTCAGACCCCTTTCGCTACTTACTACCGTTGTTTCCTTTGAGAACACAACCAGCTTATTTTACGGTCCGCAGCTGGGCATATACGAGGATCTCATCCCAATATTTGAGGCTCTCGGCATAAAGGACTTTATGACCTCCGACGAGTACACCGCATATGTTAAGAAAGGCGCCAACACAAACGAGAAGATGGATCGCCGTATCCGCGGCATCATCACTCCCATATTCACTCTTGTTGACGCAGTTGCCTCTGCGGAATCCCCGGTCGACGAGGTTCTGAAGCTTCTCCCAAATCTTGCCTCCGCTATTGACACGGGACTTATCGACACTCAGATACACAGTATGCTGGGCAAAATCAGCCTGGGTATCGGTAACAACGTTAAGGTTGACCTCACCACCGGCGGCGTATACGATATGATCGCCCCCAAGCTCAAGGACATCGAGCTCCAGGCCGGCAAGGTTGACGAAAACGGCGAGGAGACCTCCCCCGCAGTCACTCTTACAATAAACCTTGACAAGGAGAAATTTGCGGCTGCAATAAAGGATATCGCCGCCTGCGGAGTCTTCACCGCAAAAGAGAGCGCAGCCAAGACCAGAAACTGGTTTGTCGGCATAGAAGGCGACTCGGCGGATGCGTTTGTCGTTCTGTTCAGATATCTCCATTCCGAGCTTACCGAGGAGAACAACGCTGTGGCGATAAAGACCGCTGTTGCAGCTCTCGACATGAACGCCTCGCAGAAAATTGTTGTCAATTTCCTCGTTTCCTCCGTGCTCTCGTCCTCTGCTGACGGAGCGCTAAGAACCATAGTTGCTCTTCTTCCGCTTGCAAAGACCGGCGTGAAGATAGCAGCCCGTTTCGGCGCGTTTGATAAATAAGCTTTAATTTGCAAAACACAATTTCATAAAAGCAAGGAACGGCGGAGCGTCATAAGGCGTTCCGCCGTTCCGTTGTCAATCACAAATCAAATTGTTAAATCAACTAAAAATAAAGCTGTTTTTTCGGCATTTCGTACAGGCCGCCGCTCTTGTTTTTTATTTCTCGTTATGTTAAAATCAATTCGTATGAAATACATTTTTGGAGGTCTTTCTATGAAAAAATGGCGAGTAGGTATTATCGGTGTCGGCGGAATATTCAACGGCGCTCACCGCGAGCACTATCTTAAAGACGATCGCCTTGAGGTTGTTGCGCTCTGCGACATAATCGAGGAGAGGGCGGTCGAGTGCCGCGACGGGTTTTTCCCCGACGCGAAGGTATATACCGATTTCAACGAGCTGCTCAAGGACGAGACGATAGACTCTGTCGATATCTGCACCCCGAACTATCTCCACTCGATAATCGCGGTTGCCGCTTTCAAGGCGGGCAAGCACGTTTTCTGCGAGAAGCCGGATGCCGTCAATGTCGAAGAGGTCATGAAGATGAATGACGCCGCTAAGGCTGCGGGCAAGACGCTCATGGTTATGAGAAACAACCGCTTCACCGACGCGTCTAAGCTTGCGAAGAAGTTCATTGACGACGGCAAAATGGGCGAGATATACTGCGGACGCTGCGGCTGGCAGAGGAGACGCGGAATCCCCGGAAAGGGCGGCTGGTTCACCACCAAGGCGCAGTCCGGCGGCGGCCCGCTCATTGACCTCGGCGTTCACATGATAGACCTTGCGATATGGCTCATGGGCAGCCCGACTCCCGTCGCCGTGACCGGCAGCACATACTGCAAGTTTGCCGACAACGACGTCAGCGACTCCGTGAACTCCGACTTCGGCGACAAGGTCGAGGACGGCACGTTTGACGTTGAGGATCTTGCGATGGGCACTATCCGCTTCGATAACGGGGCGCAGCTCCAGATAGAGTTCAGCTGGGCGTCGAACGTCAAGAAAGAGACGCGCTTTGTCGAACTTCGCGGCACGAAGGCGGGACTCAATTGGCAGGACGGCGAGGTCGAGTTCTACACCGAGGAATACGGCAAGTGC
>ERZ857882.896-NODE-896-length-37007-cov-10.795140_pt1 | contig 37007 bp, 33 predicted proteins | sample MGYA00519697_ERZ857882 | MGnify/ENA primary metagenome ERZ857882 (study PRJEB31778, sample SAMEA3449373) | human gut metagenome | biome: human gut; feature: human-associated habitat; material: faeces | place: United Kingdom | collected 2010/2012 ...
CAACATATTCATTATAGTCGATTGTGCTGATAAGAATCTGTGTATCTGCATCAGGGTCACCCGTTGGTGCAGGAATGTGCTTGATGATAGTTTCAAATAATGGTTTCATATCTGTACCATTTTCGCTTAATTCAAGCATCGCAATACCAGATTTTGCAGAAGCATAAACAAAAGGACTGTCTAACTGCTCATCATCGGCGTCTAGTTCTAAAAGAAGTTCTAGTACTTCATCCATGACATCTTCCGGACGCGCCTCCGGACGGTCAATCTTATTAATACACACGATAAATGGAAGATTTAATTCAAGAGCCTTTTTTGTTACAAACTTAGTCTGTGGCATAGGTCCTTCGAATGCATCTACAACAAGAATTACACCATCAACCATTTTCAGTACACGTTCTACTTCTCCACCAAAGTCAGCATGCCCCGGTGTATCGATGATATTGATCTTGATTCCATTATACATAACTCCTGTATTCTTAGACAGAATCGTGATTCCTCTTTCTTTCTCGATGTCATTTGAGTCCATGACTCTCTCTGCGACTTCCTGATTGTCACGGAAGATTCCGCTCTGTTTTAACATCTCGTCTACTAATGTTGTCTTACCATGATCGACATGGGCAATGATTGCAATATTTCTCACATCTTCGCGCTTCATTTATATCCTTCTTTCTAGTATCTTTCTGTATCAGTTTCCATGGCATTTATAAAGCATGCCAAGATTAACTTTCTTATTCTATCACAATCAATGAAAAGTTGCAATTTTATTATTTAGTACCAAAGATACGATCTCCTGCATCTCCAAGTCCAGGCAAAATATATCCGTTTTCATTCAGCTGACGGTCAATGCTTCCACAGTAAATCTGAATATCTGGATGTTTCTCTGTTAACATCTTGATTCCCTCTGGGGCTGCAATAATGGATGCAAATTTGATCTGTTTTGCTCCCTGTTTCTTTACAAACTCAATCGCTGCGTCTGCGGAACCTCCAGTTGCAAGCATTGGATCTACGATCAATACCAATCTCTGGTCGATATCTTCTGGCAATTTGCAGTAATATTCTTTTGGCTGTAAAGTCTCCTCATCACGATACATTCCAACATGTCCAACTTTCGCTGTTGGAACTAAAGAAAGAATTCCATCTACCATTCCAAGACCTGCTCTTAATATTGGAACTATAGCCATCTTCTTACCAGCTAACATTTGACATTTAGTCTTACATATTGGTGTTTCTACCTCTACTTCTTCAGTTTCTAAATCTCTTGTTACTTCATATGCCATTAACATAGAAACTTCTTCTACTAATTCTCTAAAATCCTTAGAACCTGTTTCCTTACTTCTAATAAAAGCTAGTTTGTGTAATATTAATGGGTGATCAATTTGAGTTACTTTACTCATTTAACTTCCTCCTATAGCATTTAAATTTATTTTATTTTTTTATTTATTAAACTTTTTTCTATTTCCTCAATTTTATCAATTCTATTTTGATGTCTTCCGCCTTCAAATTCAGTGTTTAAAAATGTCTTTACTATATCTAAAGCTAATCCAGGTCCAACTACTCTTTGACCTAATGTCAATATATTTGCATTATTATGTTCTCTTGTAGCATGTGCACTAAAAGTATCTGAGCACAGTGCTGCTCTAACTCCAGGCACCTTATTTGCTGCAATTCCAATTCCTATTCCTGTTCCACATATTAAAATACCAAATTCGAATTCTTTTGCTACTACAGCTTCTGCAACTGGTATTGCATAATCTGGATAATCACAAGAACTATTTGAATTAGTTCCAAAATCTTTAACTTCATATCCTTCTTTTAATAAGAAGTTCTTAATTTCTTCCTTAAGTTCAAAGCCTCCATGATCAGATCCAATTGCTATCTTCTTCATTGCTACTCCTCCCAACTATAATATTATAAAAATATGATATATAAGTTTACTTATCTAGCATTTTCACTATATTTTCGCAATCTTATATAGCATAATTTAAAACTAATTCACATTGCTTAAAAAAAAAGGAAAGGTTTCCCCCTCCCTCCCTTATTATACTTCCAATATATTGAATCCTGCTGCTTTATTTAATCTATTCATTATCGCAAGTCCAACACCCTTATCTTCAAATGCTTGACATATAATAAAATCTACATTTAAATCATCACATTGTCTAAGAGCTTCAAAAAGGTTTCTTGCTACATCATATAGATTTTTTTCACTTCCTAAAGAAATTATCTCTCCTAAAGGAAATCTATTAGATACTTCTTCAGTAGATAAAATTGCCACTCTTTTTTGATTATCTATATAATTTTGTACTATTTCATTAATTTTTTCAATAGTTTTTTCTTTATTTCCTTTTATTATCTGTAATTTTGCCTTTGGTGCATAATGTCTATACTTCATTCCTGGTGCCTTTGGTTTTAAATTTGAATCTGGCTTTCCTTGTATAGCCTTGTCTATAGTAATTTCACTACAAACTTCCCTAAGCATTTCTAATGTTATTCCACCCGGTCTTAATATTACTGGTGGCATTACTGTGCAATCAACTATAGTTGATTCTACTCCAACATCACTTTTTTTCCATCCAATAATATAATCTACTTTACCATCTAAATCTTCAATGCATCTATCTACCTCTGTAGGACTAGGTCTACCTGATATATTAGCGGATGGTGCTGCAATTGGACATCCAGAAAGCTCTATTAATTTTAATGCAATTTCATTATTAGGCATTCTTATACCAACTGATTCTAAATTTGCACTAGTTCTATTTGGTATTATATCTTTCTTATTTAAAATTATTGTTAATGGTCCTGGCCAAAATTTATCTATAAGATCTTTTGCAACCTTTGGAACCTCTTTAGCTAAATTCTCTATATTTTTTGAAGCCACATGAACTATTAATGGATTATCTTGTGGTCTTCCTTTTGCTTTAAATATTTTATCAACAGCCTCTTCATTTAAAGCATTTGCTCCAAGTCCATAGACAGTCTCAGTTGGAAACGCAACAACGCCTCCTTTATATATTATATCAGCTGCTTCATTTATGTATTCAATATCTTTATCAATATCATTAATAATACCTATCTTTGTTTCCAAAAAAGATTCCTTCTTTCATATTACATTTGTTATAACTCTCTTTGTTCTATAGCAGAATAAGTATATGATGCTCTTACACAATTCTTATATATAACATCTAGTAGCATATATTTTTTTAAAGCTCCTCGTTTTATTACTTGAAAATAGTAATTTTCTTTAGGATTTATTTTTTTACTTTTATGTATTCTTCCAAGGCTTCTGGATATCTTTTTAAAAACCCTTTAGAAACTGGTTTTAAATATATATTTATGAATCTTGCTGTACTTATAAGTATTATGTCCATTTCTTCCCTATCTTTATCAGTATGCACTACAGCAACCTTATCACATAGTATAAATGATTCTTTGAAAAACAATCCACTTTTAAACTTAAGTTTATTATTATTACAGGAAAATTTTAAATAATTATAGTTCAATTTATTTATACATACTATGCCTATTAAAAATTCTATAATCCCTAGATAGAACCATAAAAATAATGATTCTATTTGCGACAAAAAAGATATTAGAGGAAGAATCAAGAAAAGTATTATCATAAATATAAAGAAGTATTTTTCTTGCTTTTTCTCCTTCTTCAAGGCCTTTAGTATTTTCATTACTACACCTGCTTTAAAAGCCTCACATTTAAAAATGCAAGGCTTTCATTATTAAATACCGTCTGTATTACCCATTTTCTTCATCTTTTCAGCTTGATCAGCCGTAATTAATGCATTTATTACTTCTTCTATATCTCCATTTAAAAATTGTTCTAATTTATAAAGTGTTAAGCCTATTCTATGATCTGTTACTCTTCCTTGTGGATAGTTATATGTTCTTATTCTTTCACTTCTATCCCCTGAACCTACTTGGCTTTTTCTATCTTCTGCTATACCAGCATTTCTTTCAGCTTCTGCAGCTTCATATAATCTAGATCTTAAAACCTTCATAGCCTTTTCTTTATTTTTTAATTGTGATTTTTCATCTTGGCAAGCAACTACAACACCTGTAGGTATATGTGTAATTCTTACTGCTGAATCTGTTGTATTAACGCATTGTCCTCCATTACCTGAAGATCTGTATACATCTATTCTTAAATCTTTTTCATTGATTTCTATTTCAACATCATCAACTTCTGGTAATACTGCTACAGTTGCAGTAGATGTATGAATTCTACCACTTGATTCTGTATCAGGAACTCTTTGTACTCTGTGAACTCCACTTTCATATTTAAGCTTTGAGTATGCTCCTGAACCCTTAATCATAAATACTACTTCTTTAAATCCACCGATATCAGTTTCGTTTGCACTCATAAGCTCTACTGACCATCTTTGAGTTTCAGCATATCTTGTATACATTCTAAAAAGATTAGCTGCAAATAGAGCCGCTTCATCGCCACCTGCACCGCCTCTTATTTCTACAAATACGTTCTTCTCATCGTTAGGATCTTTAGGTAGTAATAAAATTTGAATATTCTTTTCTAATTCTGCTTCTTTTTCAGTTAGCATTGAAATTTCTTCTGAAAGCATTTCTTTCATTTCCTTGTCACTTTCTTCTGCTAACATTTCTTTATTAGCTGCTAAATCATCTATAACTGTCTTATATTCCTTATATGCTGTAACAATAATCTCTAAATCAGCATGCTCCTTACATAGCTTTCTCCATTCGTTTTGATTAGCCATAATTGAAGGATCTGATATCTTTACAGATAATTCATCATATTTATTCTCTATAAACGCTAATTTATCTAATAACATAAATATCACTCCGTACTTTATTTTTTTCCATCTCCCTATTATATCACAAAAGATAGAACTTTATCAATATTTAAAGTATCCCAGTAAAACTCTGTCTAGTCCTGCTAAATCTTTTACTAGTTTTACATTTGAAAATCCTGCCTCTTCCATTAATATTCTTACATCAAGTCCTTGATCATGACCAATCTCAAATGCTAAAATTCCATTTTCATTTAATGTAAGCCTACTTTCCTCAATGATTCTTCTATAAAATATCAATCCATCTTCTCCTCCATCTAAAGCTACGTGAGGCTCATAAAGTTTAACATCATCCATTAAACCTTCAATTTCACAAGCCTTTATATATGGTGGATTAGATACTATAATATCATATTTTTTCCCTACTTTAATAACTTCTTCTAATAAATTACTTTTTATAAACTTTACTCTATTTTCTAATCCATGCTTAACTATATTGCTTTTAGTAACTTTTTCCGGAATATCATAATTATCTATTTCATCTACTTTTATATTTTTTCTATTCATTGCTAAAGATATTCCAATTGCCCCACTTCCTGAACAAAGATCGCAAATATTTAATTCTTCATCCTCATTAATAATAGAAAGTAATTCTTCTACAAGTATTTCAGTATCACCTCTTGGTATTAAAACACCTTCTTCTACATCAAAGTCAAAACCCATAAATTCAGTTTCTCCTAAAATATATTTTATAGGCATCTTTCTACTTCTTTTTTCAATTAAAGCTATATATTCTTTTTCATCCTTATGTGATACTTCTTTATCTCTATTAGTAATAACATATATCTTATCTTTTCCTAATACCATTCCCAACAACAATTGTGCATCTAACATATAAGAATCTATACTTTTTTCCTTTAACTTTTTAGATCCAAGCTCTAAAAGTTCTCCTATAGTTTTTTCTTTTGCCTTAATTCCTTCTGCAGTCATAAGTGCTGCTATTGCTACTTCTAATTGATCATCATCTGGTTCTTTAGTAGTAAGTTCCTGAAGCTTTAATCCTGGATAAGCTATTACCTTAGATAATATATTTTCACTCTTTCCAAGCCATCTTATTAACTCATAGGTTATTCCTGATACTATTGGAATTAATACTATTCTTAGTAAAAGTCTTTCAAAGAATCCTCCCCATCCAGTAAAACTAAATATTATTATACTTACAAACATAATAAGAAAAAGAAAATTTGTTCCACATCTTGGATGGAATCTAGGAAATTTTCTAACATTCTCCACTGTTAGTTCTTCATCTGCTTCATAGCAAAAAATTGATTTGTGTTCAGCACCATGATATTGAAAAACTCTATAAATATCATCCATTTTGCTTATGGAATACATATATATAAGCAGAATTACAATTCTGATTATAGCTTCTATTAGATTTAATAATACTGGATTTAAATTAAGTGCTGCAAATAATGAAGCTATACTAGTAGGTAATGCAACAAATAATCCAATAGCTAAGGCAAAGGATAAAACCATAGTACCTCCTACTATTAAATCATTACTTTTATCTCCAAACTTATTTTTTAACCAAAGCTCAAATTTTGATTCTTCCTCATCTTCTTCAAAAAATGAAGCAGAATAATTTAAAGTATTAATTCCTGTAACTAAAGAATCAATAAGTACAAATATTCCTCTTATAAATGGAATATTTAAAAACTTATATTTTTTAGTTATTGGAACTATTTTTTTCATGTCTATTTCTATTTTTCCATCAGATTTTCTAATAGCGGTAGCTTGCCCTTTGTTTCCTCTCATCATTACGCCTTCAATTACAGCTTGGCCTCCTACTTCACACTTTCTCATTTTACCACTCTTTCTAATTTATAAATTATTTTTATATTTAAAATAACAGTGTCCACATAAAGATTCGTATTCAATATTATCTACATTATCAATAGCTACTTGTTCTCCTTCAAAAACGAATCTATTATTTATTTTTCTACCATTTAATACAGCTTTTTTCCCACATTTACATATAGTTTTCATTTCTTCTATACTATGGGCTAATAATAGAAGCCTTGTGCTTCCTTCAAAGCCTTGCATTCTGAAATCTGTTCTAAGTCCATAACAAATAACAGGTATATCTAAAACCACAGCTATTTCAAATAAATTATCTATTTGTCTTGACTTTAAAAATTGTGCTTCATCTACTAAAATACAATCTATTTCACCATGTATTTCCTTGTATTTTTTAACCTTTTCTAATATATCGTCTTCCTCATAAATAACAAAATCTACTTTTCTTTCAACACCAAGTCTTGAAACTAATCTCTCTCCACCTTTAGTATCTGTAAAAGGCTTAATTAATATAACCTTCATTCCTCTTTCTTCATAGTTATATGCTACTTGCATAAGATGTGTTGATTTTCCTGAGTTCATTGCCCCATATCTAAAATATAACTTACTCATATTTATGTCTCCTTTACATTTAGATACATAGATTATAGCATTTTTATTTATATAAGTAATCAAAAATATTTTTATTATGTATATTCTTGACCCTAATATTAACCTGTGATATACTCTAATAGTTATTTAAGTATTCGAAAGAGGTGAAATAAATGAGAGAAGGCATACATCCAAAATACAATCACGAAGCTGTAGTTAAGTGTGCATGTGGAAATACTTTTACAACTGGTTCTGTTAAAGATGAACTAAAAGTAGAAATATGCTCTAAATGCCACCCATTCTTCACTGGTAAACAAAAAATTATTGATGTCGGCGGAAGAGTTGATAAATTCAATAAGAGATTCAATCTTAACAAATAGAAATTCTGGGAAAGATAATATCTTTCCCATTTTTTCTTTTTATGGAATTAAAAATAGATCTAAATGATAAATATCTTGTATGTACACATTTATAACAAAAAAGTTTTCAAATTGTAATTTTCTTAATTTTATCTTAGAATTTTAATTTTTATACTTTTAAGAATAATATTTATATTATAATATTTATATTGGTATAATTTTAGTATTTATTATGTTATTTAGAAAAGTGAGTGTTGTATATGAAGAAAATTTTAATACTAACAACTTCTACAGGTGAAGGTCATAATCAAGCAGCAAAATCTATTTCAACTACTTTTGAAAAGTCTGGATACGAAGTAATAACTCATGACTTTTTAAAAAACAATAGTAAGCTTTTAACTAAATTATTTATTAGAGGATATGAAATATCAGCTTCTTTCTTTCCTAAAACTTATGGATTTGCTTATAAGTTAACAGATACAGGTTTTACTAATAAACTTTTATCCTTTGTATTTTCAATAACTAAAATAAAAATAAAAAAAATGATTGATTTAACAAAACCAGATATAATTTTAGTTACTCACCCCTTTGCAGTAAGTATTATGGGTGCCCTAAAAAGAAAAGGGTTAAATATACCTGTAATAGTTGTTGTAACTGACTTTAAGGCTCATTCTACATATATAGATAATAGTATAGATGCCTACATTACCGCTAGTGAGAATACTAGATTAGATCTTTCAAATAGAGGAATAGATTCTAGAAGAATTTTTTCTTACGGTATTCCTGTTAAAGATGAATTTTTCGATAATACATTAGATGTTATTTCTACTAAAAATGATAGCTATTTTAATATTTTATTAATGAGTGGAAGCATGGGATTAAAAAATATATCCTATGTTTTAAAGGAATTATTAAACAATACTAATAAACTAAGAATAACTGTAGTCTGTGGTAAAAATGACAAGCTTAAAGATAATTTATTAAAGGAATATGGTCATTCTATAAAAAATAAAAAACTTCATATTTTAGGATTTTCTAAAGATATCAATTATCTAATGGAATATTCAGATTTAATAATAAGTAAGCCTGGTGGATTAACTGTTACTGAAGCGATTAACAAACATCTTCCTATGCTAATCCCCTTTGCTATTCCTGGGCAAGAAACTCAAAATGTTGATTTTCTAACTTCTAACGGATATGCCATAAATATAGAAAACTTACTAGAAATAAATTTAGTTATAGATAAATTAATATCTAATCCTAAGGAATTAGAAAAAATGAGAGCTAACTTATCTAAATTATCATCATTATATTCTAAGCAAAATATAGTTAATTTAGCTGATAAATTAGTTTTAAAAGAATTTTAAATGTGCTTTAGCACAATGTAAAATGAATAATGAATAATGTAAAATAAAGGAATAAACTCCTTGCGGAGTTTATAAAATAAATATATTTTTAGTAATTTGTTTTAAATTAATTCTACATTTTACATTCTAAATTTTTAATTCAGGGTTGTTATGACAACCCTTTTTTATTTCTTTTCTATTTCACTTTTACTAAAAATATTAATAAATTCTTTATTGTTTTTAGTCTTTGAAAGCATATTTATTAACTTTTCAGTAACATTTTCTACATTTCCATCTCTATACATAACTTTTCTTATTGAATAAGCTACTTCTTTTTCTTCTTCAGTTAAAATTAAATCTTCTTTTCTTGTACCAGATTTATATATATCAATAGCAGGGAAAATTCTTCTTTCTTGTAACTTTCTATCTAAGTGAACTTCCATATTACCAGTTCCCTTAAATTCTTCGAATATCATATCATCCATTCTAGAGCCAGTATCTATTAAAGCTGTTGCTAGTATAGTCAGACTTCCCCCTTCTTCGATATTTCTTGCAGCACCAAAGAATTTTTTAGGCATAATTAATGCTCCTGGATCTAATCCACCTGATAAGGTTCTTCCAGTTGGAGTTATGGTTAAATTATATGCTCTAGAAAGCCTAGTTAAACTATCTAATAATATAACTACATCTTTTCCTTGCTCAACCATTCTCTTTGCTCTTTCTAAAACCATTTGTGATACTTTTGCATGATTTTGTGGTTCTTCATCAAAGGTAGAATATATAACATCTCCATTTATCGACCTCTTCATATCTGTTACTTCTTCAGGTCTTTCATCAATTAACAATACTATTAATTTAACTTCTGGATAGTTTTTAGATATATTTTGAGCTATTTTTTTTAATAAAGTAGTCTTTCCTGCTTTAGGAGGCGCTACTATTATTCCTCTTTGTCCTTTTCCTATTGGACAAATTATGTCCATTAATCTTGAGGATAAATCATTTTCATTATTAGTTTCTAAATGAAGTCTGTCTTCTGGATATATTGGTGTTAAAGACTCGAATGATTTTCTTCCTACCGCTCTTTCAGGATTCTCTCCATTTACTTTCTCAACATAAAGTAATGCTTTAAATTTTTCCCCCTCTTTTGATTCTCTAACTTTTCCTTGGACCTCATCTCCAGTTCTTAAATTAAATCTTCTTATTTGTGATGGGGATACATATATATCATTTTCACCAGTTTGATAATTATTACATCTTAAAAATCCAAAACTATTGTTTTCTAAAATTTCTAATACTCCTATAGCAGTATCAGATTCATTTATCATAACCTTTAATCTTTCTCTCTTCTCTTCCCTAACTTCTTCCTTATTATCATTAGTAGGAGTGGAATTATCTTCATTCTTATTCTTAGGCGTTATCTTTTCTTGTAGTATAACTCCGTTTTTTTCTATACTTTTAGGAGAATTATTTAATATTTCTTCTATAAGTTCACTTTTCTTCAATTTACTAATATTTTTTATGTTAAGTTCCTTTGCTATTTCTTTTAACTCTATTAAAGTTTTTTTCTCGTAATTTTCCTTGTTCAAAATTACACCTCCATATTTTATTCCTACGTTCTATTTATGGGAGTTATAAGATATCAGATATGGTTATTAGAATTTACATATGTATTTATATTATGAATTAATTATCTCAATTTATCAAGTTATTTATTATTATATCCAAATTATTCACTTTTAATCCTTATCTTATTGGAATATAAAACATTTCTTTGACTTATTAAAATTAAAAGGAGCTATATATAAAATACAGCTCCTAAAAAAATATCATTAACTTGTTTCTTCTTTTTTGCTTTATCTCTTACCTGTATCAAAAGGTTCACCAGAAGCCTTAGGTGCTTGTGATGATTTAGAGAATATTACTAAAGCTATTAAAGTTACTATATATGGGAATATCTTTAATATTACTCCAGGTATTTGTGCTAATGATGGTATTACTTGTGATACATTTGCTATAGTTGAAGCAAATCCAAAGAAGAAAGTTGCTCCTAATATTCCAAGTGGTTTCCATTGTCCAAAGATTAATGCTGCTAAAGCAAGGAATCCAAGTCCTGCAACATTACCATTGAATTCTCCTGAATATGTTAAGAGAATTATAGCTCCACCTAAAGCTGACATTCCTCCTGATATCATAACACCAATATATCTCATTTTAAATACGCTAACTCCAGCTGCTTGTGCTGCTTGAGGGTGTTCTCCACAAGCTCTAAGCCTTAAACCAAAGCTAGTTTTGTATAGTAAAAATGCACTAATTAACAGTATTAATAATACTAGCCAAGTAGTAGCATATGTTTTTGTAAAGAAAAGTGGTCCTATTACAGGTATTTCTGAAAGTATTGGAATATCTCTTGGAATAAATCCATTAGCTACTCTTATATTACCACTACCTGTAATATTTCTTGCTAAGTAGATTGTTAATGCTCCAGCCATCATATTTATAGCTGTACCACTTATAACTTGATCTGCATTTAAATTAATACTTGCAAAAGCATGAAGTAATGAGAATAATACTCCAACTATTACTGCTACTAATAAACCTATCCATAGGGCTCCCGGCACTCCATTTGCTTGTAATTTAGAAACTGATAGAGCTCCAGCAAAAGAACCAATTATCATAAGTCCATCTAAACCTATATTTACAATCCCACTTCTTTCACAGTATAACGCTCCTAAAGCTGTTATTAATATAGGAATTGTATAAGAAATTGCATATGGAAAAACTTGTTCAATTATGCTCCACATTATTTTTCCACCACCCTTTCAGTAGAAATATCTTTTTTATTAGACTTATCTTTTTTAGATTTTCTAAATTTTTTAATTAACTTATCCATTACCATACTTGTGGCTGCAAAATAAATAATTGTAGCCATTATAGTATCTGCAAGTTCTGGCGGTACTTTTACAGCTGCATTCATAAAGCCTTTTCCAACATATAAAACTCCAAAGAATAATGATGAGAAAACAACTCCAATAGGACTACTTGCTCCAAGTAAAGCTACTGCTATTCCGTCAAAGCCTTGGCTTGGCATTACACCTATTTGCATTATATTTGCATTTCCTGTATATTGTATTGCTCCTGCAAGCCCTGATAAAGCACCAGCTATCATCATTGATATAACTATATTTCTATTAACGGGCATACCTGCATATTCTGCACCAAATCTATTAAATCCAACAGCTTTTAATTCATATCCTAAAACTGTCTTATTTAAAATAAACCATATTATAAAAACTGCTATTAAAGCTAAGAATATACCTAAATTTATATATGATCCTTTAAATATTTCTGATAGCCAATGTACTTTTAAAGTAGCTGATTCTGGTAACATTTTAGATTCTGTTTCTAAGAACTCACCTTTAAAGTATAGTGGTACCACATAATAAACTATCCAGTAAGCTACCCAGTTCATCATTATAGATGATACAACTTCATGTACATTGAATTTAGCTTTTAAAATTCCTGGAACTGTTGCCCATAAAGCTCCTCCAATAATACCAACAGCAACAACTATTGGAACTAATATCATCTTAGGTAAATCTAAACTTAAACCTACTGCTATTGAACAAAATCCTCCAAATAACATTTGTCCAGGTGTACCTATATTAAATAATCCTGTTTTAAAAGCAAAGGCAACTGAAAGTCCTGTAAGCATTAAAGGTGTTGCTGTAGCAATTGTATTTCCTATTCTTTCTAGGTTCTTTAATCCACCTTGAAATAAAAATTTATATCCTTCAACAGGGTTAAATCCCATAATTAACATCAATAAAGCACCAGCTATAAGTCCAAGTATTACGGCCATTACGGATTTTATACCTTGATCTTTTCCCATTAACTTTCACCTCTCTTTATTCCAGCCATCATTAATCCGACTTCATTTTCATCTGTTTCAGAGGCATTAACTATTCCTATAAGTTCCCCATTATTTACTATAGCAATTCTATCTGAAACATTTAATATCTCATCTAATTCAAGAGATACTAAAAGAACAGCCTTGCCATTATCTCTTTGTTCAACAAGTCTTTTGTGTATATATTCTATAGATCCTACATCAAGACCTCTTGTTGGCTGAACAGCAATTAATAAGTCAGGATTTGATTGAATTTCACGTCCAATTATTCCTTTTTGTTGATTTCCACCTGATAGAGATCTAGCAATTGATTTACCACCTTCTCCAGATCTTACATCAAAAGTATCTATAATTTCATTTGCATACTCTGTAATTTTATTTCTATTTATAAGTCCATTCTTAGAAAAAGGTTCGTTCTTATAAGCTTTAAGAACTAAATTATCTTCTAATGTATAATCTAAAATAAGTCCTCTTTTATGTCTATCTTCTGGAATATGCGCTATTCCTTCATCAATTCTACTTCTTATAGAATCTTTTGTAATATCTTTTCCGTTGAAAATTATGCTTCCTTCTTCAATAGGTCTCATACCTGTAATAGCTTCAACTAACTCAGTTTGTCCATTTCCTTCTACTCCAGCTATACCTACTATTTCACCTTTTTTTACTTCTAAATTAAAGTTTTTTAATCCTAGAACTTTTTTGTTATTTTTAACACATAAATTTTCTATTTTTAGAACTGTTTCTCCAACATTAGCTGGTTTTTTCTCTACTACAAAGGATACTTGTCTTCCAACCATCATTTTAGCCATATCAGCTTCTGATGTTTCTTTAACATTAACAGTTCCAATGTACTTACCTCTTCTAATTACAGTGCATCTATCCGCAGCTTCTTTAATTTCTTTTAATTTATGAGTAATTAAAATTATTGACTTTCCTTCTTTAATAAGATTTCTCATAATTCCTATTAAATCTTCAATTTCTTGAGGGGTTAATACTGCTGTTGGTTCATCAAAAATAAGTACTTCTGCATTTCTATAAAGCATTTTTAATATTTCAACACGTTGTTGCATTCCAACAGATATATCTTCGATCTTTGCATATGGATCAACATTTAAACCGTATGCCTTAGATAATTCTTCAATTTTCTTTGCTGCACTTTTTATATCTATAGATAAAAATTTCTTTGGCTCTAATCCTAAAATAATATTTTCAGTTACAGTAAAGTTTTCAACTAATTTAAAATGCTGATGAACCATACCTATTCCTAAGTCATTAGCTACATTAGGACTTGAAATATTAACTTCTTTTCCATTTACTTTAATTACTCCTGCTTCTGGAGTATACATTCCAAATAGCATTCCCATTAATGTAGATTTACCTGCTCCATTTTCTCCTAAGAGAGCATGGATTTCTCCCTTTTTAAGCTGTAATGTGATATTATCATTAGCTACAATGCCAGGGAACTCCTTTCGGATATTAAGCATCTCTACTACATATTCCATATAATTCACCGCTTTCCATTTTTATATATAGAAGAAACTGTCTCAAAATTTAAAATTAAAAATATATTTAATTTTAAATAATGCGACAGATTCTAAATTTATTACTTAATTAAATCTCCTTGTTCATCGGATACTTTAATCTTTCCATCTTTTATTTGATTAAACACTTCTGCTACCTTGTCTTGAGTTTCTTTAGAAAGGTTTGGATTATTTTCTGGTATACCTACTCCACCTGTTTTTGCATCAAAAGTTAAAGTTTGTCCACCTGGGAATTTTCCATCTAATTCATCTTTAATTATATTAAATGTTGCTGTATCAATTTTCTTAATTGCAGAAGTTAAAATTATTGATTTTTCTCCCTCATAAATACCTTCTGAATATTGGTCAACGTCAACACCAATTATCCAAGCTTCTTTACCTGTATCAGCTCTATCCTTGGCTTCTTTTATAGCTCCAACTCCAACTCCACCAGCTGCTGTAAATATAGCTTTAACACCATTATCATACATAGTAGCTGCTAATTGTTGTCCTGCTGCAGCATTATCAAATGATCCTTGATATACTACATTTTCTGCTTTAAGGCTCATCTTAGTACCTAAATTATCATTAGCATATTTAACACCTTGTTGGAAACCCCAGTTAAACTTTTGAACTGCTGGTATTTCCATACCACCTATAAATCCAAGTTCTCCTTCTTTTAATTGAAGAGCTGTTGCAACACCTGCTACAAATCCAGCTTCATGTTCTGCAAAGAAAACAGCAACTGTATTTTCTCCAACTTTTGCTTCTCTTGCATCTCCTTCTTTACCATTATTTGGTGAACCATCAATGATTACAAATTTCGCATCTGGATATTTTGCTTGTGCATTAAATATTGCAGTTTCAAATTTAAATCCAGGAGTAACTATAAATTTATATTCTGTATCATAAAGATTCCCTATTTCTTTCATATAATCAGCTTCTGTAGTTCCAGCTGGTTTTATATAGTTACTTTCAACCCCTAGCTCTTCCTTAGCCTTTAATATACCTTCCCAAGTTCCTTGGTTAAATGACTTATCGTCTATAGTTCCAGCATCAGTAACCATACCTACTTTAAAATCTTTATTTGTCCCTGTTTTTCCTTCTTCCTTACTTCCACAGCCAATTAAGCCTGTTACCATAAGAGCTGAAAGTGCTAGTGCTATTACCTTCTTTTTCATATATAATCCCTCCATAAAATATTATATAGCAATCTTTGTTATACAAAGAAATGCACGCATTTTAAAATCCCTCTTATTTTATATAGCTCTTTTTCAAAGCTTTTTTCTTACCCTTTTAAGATAAGATTATATGGAATATTTATTCTTTTTTTAATTAAAGCCTTAATTACACTCAATGTCCTTCTATTACTACATGCAATTATTGCTCTTGGAGAATCTTCTATATTACAAAAAATCCTTTGTTAATTAATATGCTTCTTTTAATTTAAATTTCCTTTCTTTTATGTATTTATTATCAAAGTAAGAATTATTTTTTACTTTAGAGATAGTTGTAGATAATATGCCAGCTTTTCTATCTATTTCATCTGTATTTACTACCATTTTATCTCTTCTTACGACATATTTATATTAATTAGCAAATTTATCCTCCATGGATTATTATATATCTATTTAATTTAATTATACTAGAGTAAATCTTTAAATAATACGATTTTTGATAATTTTCTCAATAAATATTTGATATTTTTAGAAAATTATTAAAATAATTGTAGTATTATTAATTAATTTATTCTATTTTATTAATCCAAAGATTAAGTTCCTTCTTTGTTTTAGGTATACTTAATTCATCATTAATAATTTTATTTTTTGTTTTATTAACAAATTTCATTACACTTGGATCTAATTGAACCTGAGATCCTTCTCTTGTAATATCTATAATACCTTCCTTCAAACCTGAGTAATGAACTCCATCCTTCCAAGTATTATCTTTAATATACTTAATTTCATTAAATACAATTTCATTCATATATCTAGTTGATGTTGATATTATAACACTTGGATCAAAAGAGTTCTGATTTTCATCTACTCCAAAAGCATATGCTTCTGCTTCTTTTGCTGCAGCAAAGACTCCAAGTCCAGAAGCTCCGGCTAAATGTTGAATATACTTAACACCTTTGTTATACATTAAAAGCGATATTTCTTTAGCCTTTAAAGGATTTCTGAAATCATTTACCACCGCTGTCATAACTTCCCCCTGTGGAAATACATATTTATATCCAGCTTCAAATCCAATAGCACCTTCTCTAAGATGTGCAACTTCCATTCCTAATACAACTCCAGCTTTATTTATATTTCCTGTTTTTTCATACTCATCTTTACTTAATAACCCAGCTATTACACCATTTAAAAAAGCTTGTTCCTCCCACCTAGTATAAATAGAACTTATATTTTTACCATTTAACTTAGAATCTATTAAAGTAAACTTTTGATTAGGAAATTCAATTGAAACTGCTTTTACATCACTTTCTTGTTCAGGGCCAACTGCAATAATCAATTGATACTCTCTAGTTTTAGCAAATTCTAAAATACTTTGCTTGTATTTATCAGGATACATTGGTTCTGCATAGTCAAACTCTATATTCAACTCTTCTTGTGCCTTTAATAATCCATCATAAATCAAATCATTAAAGGATTTGTCACCTAATCCACTGCCAGTAAAAACAACAGCTATTTTTATAGTTTTTTTAGCTTTATCGTTATATTTTTTATTATTAATAAATCTTATTGATATTACAGAAAATAATATTAAAAGCACTGAAGCTATTAACATAATATAGCTTGTCTTTTTCATTTATTCTCCTTTACAAAAAACAAATAACACTACTTTTTTTCATTATACATAAATAACTTATTGCTTTATATAAATAAAATTGATAACAAATGTAATTATTTACTTGTTTAATAGTAAAATATTGATTTTTAATGTATTTTTTTGATATTTAACTTTAAATATATGATCTATCATCTTCCGGAGTTTTTCCTATATACTTCTTATAATTCTTAGAAAAATAACCTGGATTAGAATATCCAACTTCCATTGCTATTTGAGATATCTTCATATCTGTTCCTTTTATTAATTCTCTAGCTTTATTTATCCTATATAAAGTTAAATAGGTGCTAAAATTCTCTCCAACCTCTTCCTTAAATAATCTTGAAAAATACTCATGAGATAAATAAATATGCTTAGCTACATCTATCAAAGAAATATGACTTTTATAATTCTCTTCTATATATTTAATTGATTTTTCTATAGTTTTAGAATATTTTTTCTTAGCTTCTCTTTTATTAACTGATGGATTTTTAATATTAGTTTCTTTTTCTTTTAATTTTTCATCTATTCTAAATAATAAATCTTTAATTTCCTTAGTTCTAATCTCAGATTTTATTAAATATTCATAAGCACCAAAACTAATTGCTTCCTTTGCATAATTAAATTCTGCAAAATTTGTTAATATAATTATAAAAACCTCTGGCATTATCTCTTTTATTTTTTTTGAAAGCTCTAAACCATCCATAACTGGCATTTTAATATCTGTTATTATTACATCTGGTTTTAATTTCAATGATAATTCATAAGCTTCTCTTCCATTTTTAGAACTTCCTATTAATTCAAAATCTTTAGATATGTTTTTTATTGTATAACTTATCCATTCTCTAATAGGAGCCTCATCTTCAACTACTAAAATCTTCATATAGTATCTCCCTTCTTAGGTAGAATATATCTAATTCTTGTGCCTTTCCCTTTCTCACTTATAATTTCTATTCCATACATTTTCCCATAATTTAATTGTATTCTTTCATGTACATTTATTAAACCAACCCTATTCATTGCTTCCTTATTTTTAAACACATCATTTATTTGCCTATTACTCATCCCTTTCCCATTATCTATAACTTCTATAATTATTTTCTCTTCTTCACTATATCCTATTATTCTAATCTTACCTTTTTTACCTTCATTATCAATACTATAAAAAATAGCATTTTCTACTACTGGTTGTAATATAAGTGCTGGAACTTTAATACTCTTTATAGATTCCTGTATAAATATATCTACTTTAAACAAATTTGGATATCTAATTTTTTGTAATTCTATGTAATCAATTACTATTTCAATTTCTTCATTAAGACTAATAAGTTCACTTGCCTTAGGTAATATATTTCTTAAAAGCTTTGTAAATTTAAATATCATTTCCTCTGCTTCCTCATTCTTATTCATAGAAACCAAAAATCTAACTCCACTAAGGGTATTATATAAAAAATGAGGATTTATTTGAGCTTGTAAAAAGCTTAATTCTGCTATACGTTTTTGTTTCTCCTGTTCTTTTATTTCTTCTATAGATTCTTCTAACCACTTAATCATATTATTAAAAGACTCTTCTAAACTCCCAATTTCATCATTTCTATCAACCTCTATCTTTAAATTCAAATTTCCATCCATTACTTGTTTCATAGTATTTTTCATATTAATAACAGGCTTAGTAATCCAAATTGAAAGTTTATAAATTATTATAAATAAACCTACTATAACAAGTGTTAATGTCAAAATAAATTTTTCTGTAATTTGCTTTATTGGTTGTTTTATTACATTAGAAGGAATCTCTTCAATTATGGACCACCCATACTTATCTAATGTTGATTCCAACTTTATATAATTAGCATTATCTCTTTTTATTACTGAATACCATTCATTTTCTTCTATATAATCTCCATATTGTATATCTTCAAAATAATTTTTACCTATTAATCTCTTATCTTTGTTTGAAATTATATTTCCTTTTAAATCAACTATATAAATATTTTTTCCATCTTTAATTATTTTGTTATATCTATCAAATAGCATTTTTTCACTTATATCCATTATAAGAACCCCTAAGTTATCTCCAGTAATTAAATTATTGATAGATCTTCCCATTCTAAAAATAGATTTAAAGGGCCCAATCCCCTCCTCATCTTCAAAGGTACTTAATAATACTGTCTTTCCATTAGCCTTTACTATTTCACTATACCAAGTTTCATTTTTTATAGATTCCATAGTGTATTTATTTTTAGAATATGTACTAAAATTAAAATCGTTTTCAGAAACTATGTAAAGATCTGGCTTCATATACTTTCCATACTTCCATACTTGTTCATTTAGTAAAACATCAACATATTTTTCTAAATTAATAACTTCTTCTGTTCTATTTAATATATCTTCTTTAGAAATAGCCAACGCACTATTTATTTTATTATCCTCCACAATATTAGTTCCTATTTCTTCTATATTAGATAGAAAAATAGAAATATTATCTGCAACTTCATCTAATATTTCTCTATTTAGTTTTCCCATTTCAGCTTGTACAACTTTATTAGTATCTTTAATTGACCAAGCAGCAATTACTATTGATATAGTAATTATAAAAGTTGTTAAAAGCAGACAAAGTTTTGCTGTTATACTTTTTATTTTCATAATAATTTCCTCTATTAATATATTTATAGTAACATTTTACTAAAGTTAATTTGCTTAGTCTATTATTAAATGAAAAAGACCAATATATCATTTTATATGCAAAAAAGAAGCGTCCTAAAACGCTTCTTAGATTATCATTTATATTTTATTTTTCATTAAGAGCTGCCTTTATTAATCCAATAAATAAAGGATGTGGTCTATTAGGTCTAGATTTTAATTCTGGATGGAATTGAACTGAAACATACCATGGATGATCTTTTACCTCAACTATTTCTACTAATCTTTCATCTGGACTAGTTCCTGTAATACTCATTCCTGCTTCTGTAATAGCTTTTCTATATTCGTTATTAAACTCATATCTATGTCTATGTCTTTCATAAATTAGGTTTTCTTTATAAACATCATATGCTGTACTATCTTCTTCTAACTTACAAGGATATAATCCTAATCTCATAGTTCCACCTAAATCTTCTATGTCCTTTTGGTCAGGCATTATATCTATAACAGGATATTTTGTATCATTATCAATTTCAGCGCTATTAGCACCTTCATACCCTAATACATTTCTTGCAAATTCAATTACTGAACATTGCATTCCAAGACAAATTCCAAGGAAAGGCTTTTTATTTACTCTAGCATATCTTATAGCTTCAATTTTACCCTCAATGCCTCTATCTCCAAAACCACCTGGAACTAATATACCTTGGCAATCTGATAATAATTCATGGCTATTTTCTTCAGTAACATCTTCTGCATTAATCCACTTAATTTCAACATTAGAATCATTAGCTAATCCCCCATGATTTAAAGCTTCAACTATGGAAATATATGCATCATGTAATTCAACATATTTACCCACTAAGGCTATTTTAACATTTTCTTTTAAGTTTTTAACTTTCTGAACCATTTCCACCCATTCAGTATTATTTATATCTCTACATCCAAGTTCAAGTTTTTCACAAACTAATCTATCTAAGCCTTCATTATGTAACATAAGTGGTACTTCATACAAATGTTCTGCATCTAGATTTTGAATAACACATTTTGATTCTAAATTACAGAATAAGCCTATTTTTGCTTTTAAATCTTCTGATAATTCTTTTTGAGATCTACAAACTATTATATCAGGTTGAATACCAATACTTCTTAATTCTTTCACTGAATGTTGAGTTGGTTTTGTTTTAAGTTCCCCAGCTCTTCCCAAATATGGAACTAAAGTAACATGGATAAAACATACATTTTCCCTTCCAACTTCATATTTTATTTGTCTAATAGCTTCTAAGAAAGGTTGTGATTCAATATCTCCAACTGTTCCACCTATTTCAGTTATTACTACATCTACATCTTTTTCCTTTGATACTCTATAAACTCTTTCTTTAATGGCATTAGTAATATGAGGAATAACTTGAACTGTTCCACCTAAGTATTCTCCTCTTCTTTCTTTAGATATAACTGACCAATAAATTCTACCTGTAGTCACATTATTATTTTGGCTTAAATTTTCATCTATAAATCTTTCATAATGACCTAAATCTAAATCTGTTTCTGCTCCATCATCAGTAACAAAAACCTCTCCATGTTGATATGGACTCATAGTACCTGGATCTACATTTAGATATGGATCAAACTTTTGTATAGATACTTTTAATCCTCTGTTTTTTAATAATCTTCCTAAAGATGCTGCCGTTATTCCTTTTCCTAAAGAAGATACAACTCCTCCTGTTACAAATACATACTTAGTCTTCATAATATTCCTCCAAAAAAATAAAATTTATTTTATTTTCTTGACACTAATCCCCCTATTTGATATAATCATAATTACCTCACTATTTATGATGGGTTAATAATGCCTAAATTCAATAAGACTTATAATATCATAAATTTTTTGAAAAATCTAGTTTTTTTTATTCTTAAATAATCTTATTTATTCCATCTTGGATTTCAAAATACATTTCTCTAAATTCCTTATTAATAAGAAACTTCTCCTGAGCCTTATCAATACTATATTTAATACTTTTATCACTTACTATATTTAAAATTTCTTTAACCTTATCCTTTTGAAGACAATTATAATCTTTTAATAATAACAAAAAAATATACTTATTTTCTTTCTTTTTTAAAATTTTATTTATTTCATTCAGTTCTATATCTAAGTAAGAAGCCAATACATTCATAACTATAGAAACCTTATCAAGCTTATTATTATAACTCAAAATATTATCACCCCTTTATTTTTCTATATTATTTCCATTCACCCTCAAGCTTATTCATATATATTAAATCAATAAATAAAAAAAAAGAGAAAATACATGATATAAATTGTGATCTTGTAAACTCTAAGTCACTCTAAAATCATTTTTCTCTCACTTATATTTATCTTAATTAATTTTAACATTAACAGAAAGTTTATTTACAATAGGTGGTTGCCCTGCAAGTTCCATAGAATATTTTGCTGTTATTTTACCACCATTTTCATCAATATCTACATTTAAATCTTCAGTGTGAATTTGTAAATCTAAAACCCCATAAGGAGTATTATATAAGGATACAGAAGTCTCTCCCTTCTTAAAATCCATTTTAGCACTAACATTACCTTCTCTTTCAAGAATCAACTTATCATTTAATATAGTCAAAGTTGTGGTAGTTCCACTCATACCAGATAATTCAGTTTCTTCATATATAGCTTTAAAGCCACCTTCAATTACTAAAAATTCTCCTGGAGTTACTACTTCTATTATATCATCACTATCTAAATCATTAAAACTTCTTAAAGATATAACTGCCTTCTTATTCATATAAATCCTTAGATAAAGCTTAATTAATTATCTTTATCTATATTCCCTCCTTCTATATCATTATGTAATCTATATAATCATTTCAATATAAGACTACTAATTATTTATATCATATAGTTATACTATAATAAAGAATTAATAAAACTTATTTTTCAAATAACATTTCAAATAACTTAAATTTAAACTTAATTTTATTATTTTTAATCTTTTCTTTTTTATTATTACCCTCTAATTTCTCTACTACTTCTGTAGAATCTATAGCATCCTTAGTCCCATCAACAAAACAAAGCGGAGGAAACATAACGCACCACCAATTTTCACCCTTAGCTTCTCCAATAAGAATTCTGTATGCTTCGTACTCTCCTTGAGGAAATACTACATCTCCATAAATCTTATCTGGAAAGTTTTCCCTAGATAAAGAGCTAGTCACATTATAATCATATCCATTTTCAATAATAACAGACTTTGCAATACTCTCTATATTACTTTTATTCTCTATAATAAATTTCCTGGATTCCTCTAAGCTATTACTTTCCTTCAAACTATTAGATACAAATTCTATTGCTTTATCTCGTACTTTCAACTTCAGAGCTTGGTCTTCATCAGTATTACTATTTGCAATTACATGAAATCTAATTATTTCGTTAGCTATGTCCTCATAAACTAATTCTTTCATAGAATTAGAATCTTCTATCAATTTACCGCTTGTACAACTTTTTAAATTTAGAGCACATATTAATAATAAAACTATACATATCTTATTTTTCATACTAAAACCCCCTTATAGCTATAATTATTGCCAATTCTAGGAGGTTTATACTTATCTTTTAAATAGTTCTTGTAATAAATACATCATTATATTTTAATTTCATTTTTTCAAAACATCTTTGCGCTTTAAACATATCATCAAAGAAAGCAAAAACAGTCGGTCCACTTCCACTCATCATTGCTCCAATTGATCCTAAAGCTTTCATTTCTTCTTTAATGTTTATTAGTACTTTATGTTTTCTTAATGTAACATTTTCTAGTAAATTCTTCATATTATTAGAAACTAACTTCAAATCATCCTCTTCAATAGCTTTAATTAACATCTCAGTATTAGGATGACTTCTAACTTTTGATAAATCAAACTCTTGATAAACACTTTTAGTAGAAACTCCAAAAGGTGGTTTAACTAAAACTAAAATCTTATCTTTAAAATTCTTTAATTCTGTTACTTTTTCTCCAATTCCTGTACACAAGGCAGTCCCACCCTTAATACAGTATGGAACATCAGCACCTAGTTCTAAACCAAGCTCCATTAATTCTTCGTCACTTGCTTCAACTCCAAAAATCTTATTCATAGCCTTTAATACTGCAGCACCATCTGTACTTCCACCAGCTAATCCAGCACAAACTGGAATATTCTTTTTAATACTTATATTAACTCCACCGTTAATTTTGTACTTTTCCATAAATAATTTAGCTGCTTTATAAGCTAGATTTCTTTCATCAGTAGGAACATAAGTTTTATTGCACTTAATAGTAATATCTTTATTTTGTTTTTCTATGTTTAATTCATCATATAAATCTATGGATTGCATTATCATTTCTAATAAATGATATCCATCTTCTCTTTTACCAACTATATCTAAGGATATATTAACCTTAGCATAAGCCTTAATTCTCATATATATATTTCCTTTCATTTTTTAACTACTGTTATTGCACAATGCAAAATTAAAGAGGTGCTATCGCACAATGTAAAATTAATAAGAAAAAATGTAAAATTAAAGAAGAAACTCCACTAGGAGTTTCTGAAAGAATATATATTTTCAGTAATTCCTTTCGAATTACATCAATAATTCTACATTTTTAATAATTTGATTAAAATTTATTTAATAACTCTTTAATTCTTAATTAATTGCTACAACTCTTTTTTTTTATTATATATTTTTTTAATAACATAGTAAACTAAAATACTACTCTTTTAATTTAATGCTTTATATTTAGTTTCGTTATTTTCATTATAAAATCTATTATACTCTTCAATTATTTTTACTAATGGATTCATATTTTCGAAGAAAACTATAATAGTATCTCCTTTTTTAGCTATACTAATTGCTTTAACTAATGCTTCCTCCTCATTAAAAATAATTTCATGTTTAGCATTTTTATCCTTGTTTAATAATCCATTTACTATTAAATTAGCTATTTCACCTTGATTTCTTCCTCTTAAGTCTTTATCTTCTTTTATTATTGTATAATTCAAGTGATCAGCACATATACTACCAATTTCTATAGCAGAGTGATCTAATCTATCACCAGGTATTCCAACGATCCCATAAAGCTTTCCTTTATTTAATTCTTTTAATGCTGTTAAAACTGCATTATATCCATCTGCATTATGCCCATAATCTAATACTATATTTATTCCATTTATATCATAACAATTAAATCTTCCAGAATTCTCTTTAGAATTTAATTCATATGTAGTTATTCCATTTTTAATCATACAATAATCTATATTCATAGCCACTAATGCAGCTGTTGCTGATAAAATATTTTCAACATTAAATTTTAGCTTTCCATTTAAGGTAATTGGTATTTCTTTAACATTGCATATTAAATGCTTTTTATTTTTATTTAACACAATAATATTGTCATCTTCTAAATATACATATATATCATCAATATTATTATTCTTCAATATTTTATTATTAGAATTAAGAGTAAAAAAAACTTTCCTTGACTTTAATCTATCTAAAATACTAATACTCCATTTGTCGTCTGCATTAATTACTACATAACCATTTTCTTTCACAGCTTCTCCCACTAAAGCTTTTACATAACAAAGCTCTTCCATAGAATTTATGTTATCAATACCCAAGTGGTCTTCTCTAATATTGGTTATTACCGCTACGTCTGCTTCTTCATAAGCTAAACCTTTTCTAATAATTCCTCCTCTAGCTGTTTCTAATACAGCAATATCAACATCTGGATTTAATAAAATAGATTTTGCACTATTAAAGCCAGTATCATCTCCAATATCTATACATTCATTATTTACAAATATTCCACTACTATTTGTCATTCCAACACAGTATCCCATTTTTGAAAGTGTATGACTAATTAATCTTGTTGTAGTAGTTTTACCATTAGTCCCAGTAATAGCTATAACAGGAATATTGTGAGGCTTGTTATCATATAACATATTCACTATTTCTTTTGCAACATTTCTACTATTACCTTTACTAGGATTTATATGCATTCTTAAACCAGGAGCAGCATTAACTTCCATTATTACTCCATTATTGTATAAAGATTTAGATATATCTTCACTACATATATCTATACCACATATATCTAATCTCAATGCTTTTGCAACTCTTATACATAAATCAATATTTTCACTACAAATTTCTTCTGTACAATCTATTGCTTCTCCTCCAGTAGATAAATTGGCATTTCTTCTTAAATATATTTTGTTACCTTTTTCTAGTACATCAGTTAAAGATTTACCTTGCTCAGCAATGCAATTAATAACTTCATCATCTATCCTCACTTTAGTTAAAGGTTTTTCATGATCATCTCCACGTGATGAATCTTCATTCAACCTATTAATAAGTTCAATTATTGTGTCTATGTTGTTTCCTATTATAACTGGAGGAACTCTAAGGGAAACTGCAACTACTTTATAGTTAACCATACAAACTCTATAGTCATTACCCTTATAGTATTTTTCAACAAGCAAATCTTTAAATTTATTCTTCAACTTTTTATATGCAACTAATAATTCTTTTTCATTTTTTATATTTAAAATTACTCCATTACCTTTATTGCCATATTGCGGCTTAATAACTACAGGATAACCAATATCTTCGGCTTCTTTTAATAAATTTATAATATTCTTTACTTTATTACCTTTAGCAACTGGAATATTATGCATTCTTAGTATTTCCTTTGTAACAAGCTTATCACAAGCAATATCTACTGATACGCATTTAGTATTATGACCTATAGAATTTTCAATTATTTTACCTTGTTTTCCATATCCTATTTGATAAAAATCTTGATTTCCAAAATCTATTACTGGAAGACCTATTTCTTTAGCATAATCACATATGGATTTAGTGCTAGGTCCTAAAAGCTCATTTTTTAATACTTCTCTTAAACAATCTAGTCTTTCTTCATAATTTATAGGAATTTTTTTTATTAAGGAATTTACAATGTCTAAAGCTAACTTTGCTGACTCTATAGCTGTATTCTCATAAAGGTATTGAAAAATAATATAATAATGATCATTTTTAACTTCTCTAGCCTTTCCATAAGCCACATCTATTCCTATTTTATTTTGGATAGCTATTATTATGTGTTCACATATATGAGCTAAATATGTTCCTTCATTAAGCCTTTTTATAAATCCTTCATCCTCATCAATGCCACATCTATGACTTTTTAACTCTGGAATCATACTAACCAAATTAAAATTAAAATCTTCAATGCATTTACTTGGAATTTCACAATAACCTTCCAAGTCAACATCTAGTCTAATACACTTCTTATGGGAATAGATATTTTTCCCTTTAAAGACTTTGGTCTCAGTTACTCTCATTTTTACACTTATCCTCCTCAAAAGGCTTCTTAATTAGAAGATTATATTTATCTCCTTCTTTTAGTACATGTAGATTAACATTAAACATACTTAACACTTCATCATAATTTTGTTCAGATACATTACTATAAGTAATATTTCTAGCATCTAAAAAGTAAACAGCTCCACTTCCAATGACTTGAGCATCTCCATTATCTCTAACTACCAATGCAGTATCTTCATCTATTCCGATGCCAAGGACTTCTGGATTTTGTGCAATTCCAGTTAGTAGTCTCCCTATCCTTCCTCTTTGAGCGAAGTGTTGATCTATCATTACCCCCTCTATTAACCCTAAGCCAGGAGCCATTTTTAAAGTGCACTTTCTTGGTGATTCATCATCTTCACCCTTAACAACCATAGTTTCACTCATTACTGATGCACCTGCAGAAGTACCAACCATAATACATCCATTTTGTATTGATTCTTTTAAAGTATCATAAATTAAAGTACCTCCAATTAAGCTTGTTATTCTTAATTGATCACCACCTGTAAAAAATATAAGAGCTGCTTCTCTTATTAAATCAATATTATTTGGGATTAAAGAATCTTCTCTAGTTTCAATATTTAATCCTTTTATGTTTTTAACTCCTAATCCACTAAATATTTTCCTATATTTCTCAAAGGCTTCTTTAGGATATTCAGTAGCTACTGTTGCAATTATTATAATATCTTCTTCTTTATTAATGGAATTACAAACTTTTTTTAATATTTCTTTATCTCCCTCTTTATCTTCTGCTCCCCCTATAATAATTAAGTCTCCCTTTATTTTTTCTGCCATTTTCTCACCTCTTATCATGCATTTTTTATTTTATCCATGAAAAGTTGATATTATTCATATGAAGTTACTGATAATCCTATACTACAAATGTATCTATTACAAAAAAAATAAGGAACTGTCTTAATAACAGCTCCTTTATTTTTAAAATATAGCTCTTCCCGGAATTATAAGCTTACATCCTGGTTTAATATTTTCTTCTTCATTTAAATCATTTAACTTTTCAAGTTCTGCAACAGTAGTATTGTACTTCTTTGCTAAATCCCATAATGTTTCTCCTTCATCAACTACATATATAGTTACTGATGCCTTTTTTTCTTTTACTTCTCCAACACCTTCATTAACATCCTTTATATAGTTTTTGTTAATTTTATAATAAGCTTTAATATTTAAACCAACTGTTGCTCTTACAGAAACTGCATTTCCTTCTATATTAGTATCTATATTTTCTAAATAAGGATTAATTATAACACTCATATCTTTTCTCAATCCTCTAATATCTATAGATGTATTAAAAGGTATGCTTCCACTTAGTATTCCATAATTTAAATCTTCTCCAGCAAGTCTATAAATTATATTGGTCTTAGCTAATCCTTCTACTTTTACTCTCTCATCTTCAATAATTTTATCTTTTATTATAGGATGTCCAGTAACTGCTATTACTTCTCCTACTCTTTCATCTTTATCTTCAATTGCAAAAGTTTCTTTAGCCATTACTTCGGAATTTGCTATAGAATGAATTAATGTAAATTCTTTATTTGCATTTTCTAATTCTATATTCATAGTTGGTGAATATGCATCCTTCAAAATCTCTACTTTTTCATTAGAATAAACTTTCACATTTCCTTTTACCAAAAATTCCACATTAACTATTCTATTTTCCCCAACATCATCTAAATTAATTGCGTGCTGCTCATCTGCTACCATTAGTTCTAATACACTTATCATATCTCCATTTATTCCTGCTAACTCTTCTTCTCTTGATAAATAAACATCATCCTCTAATGATTCAAGTTCTTTATTATCTCTTCCCTTATAAAGTATGGATATCTTACAATAGCATCCTATATAAGCTCTACCATCTACCACTTTAACTTCCTTTTTATGAAGATTCATAGAACACTTTAAAATTTCATCTATTTCAGGTTTATCCATATTAACTTTAATCATAGATTTTCCCATGAAGTCAATATCTTTATCACCTTTAACTCCATTTAATACTTCTTCTTCTTTTTTAATTTGAATATCATCTTTTCCTTCAATATCTTTTACATATTCAAATTCTCCAATTTTATAAATTTTCCACTTTAAAATAATTAATCCATTAATCCCAACTTTTCTTTCATTCATCCAATTTGCTTCAATATGTTCTATATCGCACTCAACATTGCATACTATATTATGTTCATCGTTATTAAGATCTAGATAATTTGAGAACTTATCATTAAAGACAACTGCATGTATCTTATTAGCTGGTGAATCTAAACTTGACTCATCTTTAGATAAATAAAAAACAATGTAATCTAAACTCCCTTCTACGATAACTTTCTCACCTAATACTTCTTTATTAGTTATAGTTGCTTTAACATCTACTCCTAACACTTCCTTCATATCAGGATATTGTGAATCTCTTAATAAATACTCTCCTTTTATTGATTGATTAGCTGAACCTTCCCTTAGTAATTGTTCATATCGAATACTTTCTCTTATAACATCTACTTGTGACATATAAACCCTCCCACATAATTCCTATTAATAAATATATTTCTAACCATATATATTTATTCAAGAATTGTCTTATTGTTTCTAAAAGATAGTATGCAAATTTCAACATTTATCTTACTCTTTTTTACATAAAAGGTTACTTTGATTAATCAGTTGTCGAATTATATATTTAAAATTATATTATTTTACTTTTTCTCTAATTTTTTTAAATAATATGTTGACATTACTCAAAATATGTCGTATTATAAATTTGGTTATTGACCATATAACCTCTCATAAATTCTCAATACCCTTTTATACCATAGTTGAAAGATGGAAACCCACCATCTTTCTTTTTTATACATTTATAACATAAAAATAGAGCCCTTATTTATGAGCTCTACTTTCTATAATGCAAAATATAATTGAACTGTCTTTGTTAATACATCCGAATAACTATATGTTACCATTCTAGGAACATCATTATCTAATCTAACTACAAAAATACTTGGATGTGCACTTTCTATTACTCCGTTGTTTACTAGGATCTTTTTTCTTCCACCGTTTGCCTTTAAAGTTACTTTTTCTCCTATATGATTTTCAATATTTCTCTTTATGGACGCGATAGTCTTTACATTTTCCACATAAACACCTTCTTTCTTCATTATATTATACACCCAAACCCATATATTGTCAAGCAAAAATTATTATTTTACCACCTTAAATACTAATTGTCAATGTAAACTTTTCCCTTTTTATAGTTGTTTCATTCATTTATTATTATTTCTATTTTCTAGTTTTTTATTCATATTTTATATAATCTTTCACTTTAAATATAAGGTGATCTAGGATATCCTTCTCTATACTTTCCTCTAGTTTGTAATCCACCGATCCCCTTAATACCAGTTATAGTGTTGTCAATAACATCTGTTATTGATACTACTTTATCTATTCTTGTATAAGCTATTTTTTCACAGACTAAAACAGGATCTAAACAATGTATTAATACTCTATTTGGAGAGCTTGCAAAGTTAGCACCTGCATCTAGCATACATTCATAACAACTCTGACAAGCTCCTGCAAAAATAACTAATTCATCATAACTAGAATTGTAATTTCTCAAAGCTTTAACAGCATCAATATAATGCCTAGAATTCCTATAATTGTCCAAATTCAAATAATCATCTGGAGTTCTAAGAACACTATCATGACCTGTTAAAACAACTATATCAGGTTTTATTTCTTTAACTAAATCCACTATAATCTCCGGTTGCTTTTTTTCTGGAATAGCTCTCCCCACAGCCTCTAAAGATAGTTGCTTATATACCTTAAGGCATGTCTCTAAATATTCACTATCTCCATCTATATGAAGTATTTTCCCTGGTCTGCCAAATACTAATTCTTTATTTTGCTGATTTTTTAAAGATTTATTCCCTCTATAAAGGTTATTTAAAACTTTTGTAGCTTCATCATCGCCTCTCATAGAAACTGCCCTTTTTATAGCTTCTTCTACCCTTCTATTAAGTATCTTTTCTTTTGTTCCTGCATATTCATCATCAACCATTTCTAAATCATCTAGTCTAGAATCTGCTATTATTCTTATGCTGATTCCTTTTAAAATATATACTTCCTTCCCTTTAGCATCCTCTTTAATATCTATAATCTTAAAGGTTATATCCTTATCATATGACTTTCTAACTACTAAATCCCCTACTTTCATTTTGTACCTCTTATTTATTATTTTATATTATCTTATGTCGAATTATCTGTATTTGTACTCTAAGAATAGTAAAAAAAGAAGAAACCCCCTAGGAGTTTCTAAAATATATATTTTCAGTAATTCTATATTTTTAATAGGAGCTGTTAAAACAGCCCCTTAATTTGTGATATATTTATTTTCAAATTCTTCTAGGAACTTAAGCATAGCTTCTTGCTCATTAATTATTGATTCTAATTTACTTCCAAAAGTATTTTGCCCCCAGTTAACCTCATTATAATAATATCTATTAGCAAGTCTCCAATATCTTTGTGGAAATTGTAAATAAGCATATAAAACTTTATATTCTATTTCTAATAAAGGTGAAACCTTACTATAAGCATCTATTATAGCTGTTGCAAAGTCTATATCCCAATTAACTCTTTTTAATACTTTCACCATAAAATTTGATATATCAAAAGTTCTAACTTCTCTCTTACAATAATCAAAATCTATTACATTACAGTTATTGTTTTCATCTAATATTATATTATGATAGGTAAAATCATGGTGGCAAAAACTCTTTTCATTTTCAGCTATTTCGCATAACTCAATATATTTGGATTCCTCTAGAGTTTTTAAAGCCTTTTTACCAATTTCCTTATAAAAATCCATTGATTTTATATACAATAAATCAAAGTCATTTTTATTGTTTTTCTTTCTTACCATATCCCTCATCTTATCTAAGGATTTAATTCTCTTATTCATTAGATGAGTCCATCTTCCTAGATCACTCTTTAACTTTGAGTTCTCTGGAGGATCATATCCTTTAGATGCTTCATGTAGCATACCTAAAGTACTAGCTGCTAATTTCACTTCTTCTATGTTATGAAAGTCACACTCTCTTCCCTCTATCCATTGAGATAAAGTATAAAGGTCTTCATTTACTAGGGCATATGGTTCCCCATCTATGTTCAAATCATATTTATCAACGGTATTAAAACCATTTTTAATTAGATGTTCCTTAGCTCCGTAAACAAATAATAGTTTCTGAGGTCCATAATTAATCTTCTTTAGGCATTTTTCTCCTTTATTTGTCTTCAGATAATAAACTCCTTTATTGGCTTTTAAAGCTTCAATCTTAATATCAAATTGTCTTTCTATTTCAAATTCTCTCATCATAACTCTCACCCCCTTTTTATTTATATGACTATATTTATTCTTTTATTAACATTTTATTCCTAAGTTTAATATAATAAATTAAAAACAATTAGAAAGGATTAAATCATGAAGATAGGCATAGATGGTAGAGCTGCAAAATGGTATAGGGGAACTGGTATAGGAACATACACATATCAAATTATTAATAGTATTAATAAAGTAGATAATTCTAATGATTACTTAGTTTTTTTACCTGAAAATTCAGCTCTAGATTTAAGTGATAATTTTAATATTGAGCTAGTTAGAGCTACAACTTCATCAAATTTTTGGGACGAAGTTAGGGTGCCAAATATTATAGAAGATAATAATCTAGACCTTTATCATGTGCCTCAAAATGGAGTTGGACTATATACTAATATTAATTGTCACAAAGCTATTACGTTGCATGATATAATCCCATTGAGAATGCCAGAAACAGTTAGTGATCGTTATTTATATATATTTAATAATGAGCTTCCTAAAATTATTAACAATTGCGATGGAATATTAACAGTTTCTGAATTTTCAAAGCAAGATATAGCAAAAGAATTTAACTTTCCAGAAGATAAAATTTTTGTTACTCATCTTGCTGCTGAGGATATATATAGGCCTTTAGATAAGTGTCAATGCAAAAAAATAATAGAAAAAGAATATAATATTAAAGATGATTTTATACTTTATGTAGGGGGATTTAGTCCTAGAAAAAATATTGTAGGATTAATTGAAGCATTTTCACTTCTATCTAAGGAAATAAGTAAAAATCTAAAATTAGTCATTACAGGTAAAAAAGGAATTTCATATAGCATTTATAAAAAGAGAGCAATAGATCTTCATATAGAGGATGCTGTAATCTTTACAGATTTTATTCCACTTGAAAAACTACCCATTTTTTATAATGCCTCAAAATTGCTAGCCTACCCTTCCTTCTATGAAGGTTTTGGTCTGCCTCCTTTAGAAGCTATGGCTTGTGGTACACCAGTTATTTCTTCTAATGTAACTTCTCTTTCAGAAATATGTAATGATTCTGCTTTATTAATTAACCCATATGATATTAATGAACTTAAGAATTCCATAGAAATGGTGTTGAAAGATGATTTATTAAGAATGAGTATGGTTAGTAAAGGACTTATTCAAAGCTCTAAGTATTCTTGGAATATAACAGCAAAGTCTACAATACAAGCTTATGAAAAAATAATCAAGTTTTAAAGGAACCGCCTAAGCCGCTCCAACTTAAAAATATAGAATGCAAAATGCAGAATTATTGATATAATTTAAAACAAATTACTAAAAATATATTTATTTTAGAAACTCCTCAGGGAGTTTCTTCTTTAATTTTAAATTTTTCATTATTCATTCTGCATTGCATAACAATCCTTTATCTAATTAATAAAAATATTGACTAAAATCTGTAATGAATCTACTAATAAATTCCTCTCTATATAATTCATTGTTTATTTTATCCTTTAACCTATTTAGGAAAACCTCATATTCCCACTTCTTCTGTCTATAATAATAATCTCTTACTATAGTTGTAAAATCCTTTGGAAAACTTAAGATAGCATATATTAATTTAATTTCATCTTTACTTAATTCATCTATGGAATTATATGATTCTAAAATTAATTTAAAGGTATCAATATCATAATAAGTATTTTTAATAACCTTAATTACAAAATTCGCTATATCTACAGCCCTAGTATCTATTTTGCAATAGTCAAAATCTATAATTTTAATTTCGTTTCCATCTACAATAAAATTATGATGTGCTAAATCATTATGACATAATACCCTCTTCTTATAATCTTCTAGTAAATTATTATAATTACACATTGCAATAAGTTCTATAGACTTTCGTATTTCATTTATATGCTTATCCACATTTTCTAAAAACAAAATATCGAAATCTAACTTATGTCTAAATTTCAATACATATTCTTTAATATTAATAAGATCTTCCTTAGCTTTGTTAAATTGATAAGGTAAATATTCTCCTAAATTTCCTTTAACTGTGTCTGTACTTAAAGCATTAAAAATTCCTATAGATGCTAAATGCATATTTGCCATAGCTTTAGTACATAATTCAACTTCTACAGGATTGCTAAATGTAGCTTCTCGCCCTTCTATCATATTTAAAATCACATAAATATTTTCTCCAGATTTATAAATGAATTTTCCATTCTTATCTTCATAATAACTAAGTAAATTTTTATATTCTTTAGAAGAATAATTCAATGCTTTATTTATAAAATTTATTCTTTGTTCTGATGAATCTGTAAGTTTTAATATCTTTTTCCCTTCATTTGTTAATAGCATAAAAACCTTTCTTAAAGGTATTATATCTTCAACCTTAAAGTCTAGCTTATTAAAAAATTCCTCCCTTAAGTCATACTTACATAAAATATCATTATCTATATATCTAAATTTATTCATATTGCCTCCCATATCTAAATAATTATACTATTACTATCTAAGGTTCTAGCCCTGTTTAAGCTTTCTAACAATTCTGTATCCTCAACATTTAACTTCCCTAAAATATACTTTTCAATTATCCTAAACTCTTCATTTGGATAAGATACTAGAGCTTTTAAGTACTCTTTGCTATACTCTCCAAGTTTGGTAATACTAATATAGTAATTTATAATATCCTCTATATCTAAATTTACTTCTCGCCTCTTAATCTTTTTTATATATGAATATATATCATGTTCCTTAAGATTGTAAGTCATATATCTTATAGTTCCTATCTTTATGCTACCATCTTCTTCCACTTTTAAATTTCCTTCATCTACCCTAGTTAGACATACTTCATAATTACTCATACTTCTTTTAATTAATTCTTTAAACCCATTTTTATTTATATGATTTAATGACTTTTTACCTAAATCAATTAATAATTCCCCCCTATTAATTAAATAAAAATCTATAGAATTTAAATTATCCTTATTTTCAATTTCCCTTAAATATTTACTTATCAATATTATTTGAGAATAATACATATTTACTTCCTTCCCAATAGTTGCCCCTATTCTAGGAAATAAATTTTCTTTATACTGCCCAATTTTATTATTAAAAAAAATAATATTTTCAATTTGTTTATATATATTTTTATTATCCTCATTTTTATCCTTAGAAATTTTACTGTTTAAAACATAAATATTTCTATCTTCTAAATAAGAGCTTAATTCTGATTTCTGCATTATTTCACTCCTTAATAAATAAAGCTTTCTAAAAACTTTTCTCTATTGTTTCTATCATTCAAATACTTATTTAATTTATCAACAAGAAAATTTTCACCCCAAGGTTGTTGTTCCCAATAATACTGTAGACCAATTTGCCAAAACCCCTGAGGAAACCTTATAAACCCCTTCATAAGTCTTAATTCACTATCAAATAAACTATGGGTATTAGAATAAGAATTTAATATAATATTAGCTGAATGCTTACTCCACTGCCCATCTTTCATTGTTCTAATTAATAAGGATGCTAAATCATGAATATGGGTGTCTAGTATACAATAATCAAAATCAATTATATTAATATCCCCACTTTTGCTTATTAAGACATTATGATGTGCATAATCATGATGACAGAATCCCCTCTTAATCACTTCTTTATTCATTAATTCAATATATTTATTACTCTTTATCTCTTCTATTGCTCTTTTCCCTCTTTCTATTTCTTCATCTATTGATTTTAAATATATTTCATCAAATTTTGATCTATAAGCTTTTTGATAAATTCTCCTTTTAAAATCTAAAATTTCTTCACATCTAGTTTCAAATACCTTTATCCAAGAAAACCAAGCAATTCTAGGTCTCATATTACAGTTTAAGGTAAATCCTTGGCTACAATTATGAAATTCACCCAAAGTTTCAGCTGCTAACTTTAATTCCATAAAGTTTTTGTAGTTACAACTTTTTGAGTCTATCCATTTGTTTAAATAAGCAAAATTATTTCCTAGGACTATATATTCTAAATTATCCTTAGTATTAATTATTTCTGGTATCTTTTTAAAACCTCTTCTTTTTAAATGATTTATTGCTGAAAGAATAAAATAAAAATGAGGATACTGATATTTAATTACTTTAATACCATAATCCCCATCCTTTGTTTTTATCTTATAGCTATTTTTAACCTTCTCTATAGTTTCTATTTCTATTAAATACTTATCCTGAATTTCATTTTTTATATATGAAATCTCCATAGGCTTCTCCTTATGATTTATTCTATGTTATTATATGGTCTTACTTATTTTATTGTGTTTATATCATAGAATTAATTAACTAATAATATCTATAATATAAAGGATAATTGATAGTGTAAAGTTTCGTATGAAAAAATAGAGTTAATCAAAGTTAAGGAATAAAT